>Ga0210396_10000046_pt1 | contig 262651 bp, 251 predicted proteins | sample IncBWH17OmetaG_FD_155466 | JGI IMG/M metagenome (GOLD analysis project Ga0210396, IMG submission 155466) | Forest soil microbial communities from Barre Woods Harvard Forest LTER site, Petersham, Massachusetts, United States - Inc-BW-H-17-O ... | reverse complement strand
CTCTATTTTGCAATATAAATTACTTAGTTGCTGGTGTGGCAGTCGATTTCTTGGCAGTAGCCTTTTTCTTTACTGCGGTTTCTTTTGAAGCAGCTTTTTGTTTTGCCGAGGTTTCTTCTTTCTTGGCAACAGTAGTCGCTTTTTCTTTTGCTTTACCTTCTTCTTTTGTTGCTTCCTTTTTACCGGCGGTTGTAGCCTTTTCTTTAGCTGCAGTTTCTTGTTTGGTAGCCTCTTGTTTAGCTTCGGTCTTAGCTTGTTGCTTAGCTTCGGCTTCTTTAGGGGCAGCCTCTTTCTTCACTTCTGCTTCCTTGCCGGCAGCATCTTGTTTCAAGGTATTTAAATTTTCTTGCGCGAAAGCAACACCTGCAAATAACAATAAAGATGCTAGGGTAACAAATGACTTTTTCATAATCTGTAATTATTTTATTGATTTCAAGGGCGCAAAAATAAAAAAATAAGAAATCAGAACAACCTGATTCTTAAAATAATAAAGGCCCTGCTTTATGCAGAGCCCTTATTATTACTGTGAGAGAAAAATTACTTGGTAGCTGGCTTAGTGTCAGCAGCTTTCTTGTCATCTTTCTTAGCGTCAGCTTTCTTGTCACCTTTCTTGGTGTCAGCAGCTTTGGTTTCTTTCTTGTCACCTTTCTTGTCAGCAGCTGGCTTAGCATCTTGACCGAAAGATACACCTGCAAATAATACAAGTGATGCGAGGATTACGATTGTCTTTTTCATGACAGTTAAATTTAGTTGTTAGTTTATGAAAGCAAAACTATAAGTCGAAAATGAAGTTAAAATGAAGAAATTCAGTTCAAAACGATTTTTTAGCCCCGTAACATTAATTTAATCTTCAGCCCGAAACCCCTAAAGGGGCTTTAAAAAAGCTAGAATAGCGCATATTGTGGTTGTTTATAGGATAATTGTTTAAAACCCCTTTAGGGGTTTGGGGCAGAACGTAATCTGTAGGTTGCAGTATTATTATATTTTTGCCACACCAAATATAAATTATCAATATATGATAGAGGTAAATTTATATTCGCGAATACTTAAAAAAATATTTAGATAATTAATGAGCAAATTATTCAAATTATGAAAAAAGGACCTATTTCTTCGTTTATTGATACCAATTACCTGCACTTTAACTCTGCAACCCTGGTTGATGCTTCTAAAGCCTACAGGGCGCATATGGATAAAAAGGGCAAAATGATGATAACCCTTGCCGGTGCTATGAGTACCGCTGAGTTGGGTATATCGCTAGCAGAAATGATACGTAAGGATATGGTATCTATAATATCATGTACCGGCGCTAACCTCGAAGAGGATATAATGAACCTTGTTGCGCATAGCCATTATAAAAGGGTTCCTAATTACCGCCAGTTATCACCTGCCGAAGAATGGGACTTGTTAGAGCATGGCTTTAACCGCGTTACCGATACCTGCATACCCGAAGAAGAAGCTTTCCGCCGCATACAAAAGCATATACATAAAATATGGAAGAAGGCACAAGATACAGGCAAGCGTTATTTCCCACATGAATATATGTATGAGTTACTTCTTTCAGGTGTTATGAAGAAGCATTACGAGATCGATGTAAAGAATAGCTGGATGATGGCCGCTGCCGAAAAGAACCTTCCTATTATTGTTCCGGGATGGGAAGATTCTACCATGGGAAATATTTTTGCTTCCTATTGTATAAAGAAAGAACTGCAACCAAGTATCATGAAGTCAGGTATTGAATATATGATGTGGCTGGCTGAATGGTACACCAAGAATTCAAAAGGCCAGGGCATTGGCTTCTACCAGATTGGTGGTGGTATAGCAGGTGACTTCCCTATATGTGTGGTACCTATGCTTTACCAGGATATGGAAAGGACCGATACCCCATTCTGGGCATATTTCTGCCAGATATCAGATTCTACTACCAGTTACGGTTCATATTCGGGTGCAGTACCTAATGAAAAGATAACCTGGGGTAAGCTGAGCGATAAAACACCAAGATTTATTATAGAATCGGATGCTACGATAGTAGCTCCATTAATGTTTGCCTATATATTGGGTAAATAGTAATTAGCCGCGTTTAGTCGCAAAAAATGCATCAAAAAGACTGATTATTGGATAGTTTATCCATATTTCAACTGATTATGTATATTTGCGCCCTTTAAAAAAGCACATTTTAACTTTTATATATTATGAATTACGTCCTTTACATTGTTCCGTTAGTTGGTATTCTGGCTCTTCTGTACACATTTGGCACCTCTAAATGGGTGACCAAGCAAGACGCAGGTGATGCAAACATGAAAGAATTGGCTGGCTATATAGCCAAAGGCGCCATGGCTTTTTTGAAAGCTGAATGGAGAATACTGAGCATTTTTGTGGTAATGGCAGCATGCCTTCTTGCATGGGCCGGTACAACAGTGCCTGATTCAAGCCCTATTATAGCAATAGCATTTATTATAGGTGCAGTATTATCTGCTACTGCCGGATACATTGGTATGAACATTGCAACCAAAGCTAACGTGCGTACCACACAAGCTGCACGTACAAGTTTGGCTAAGGCATTAAAAGTATCTTTCACTGGTGGAACTGTTATGGGTATGGGTGTTGCGGGTTTAGCAATACTTGGCCTTGGTGGTTTGTTCCTGGTATTCTATCAAATGTTCGTTCCTGCAGGTTCTGTTATTACAGGCCCTGAAATGAAACGTGCCATTGAAGTATTAGCAGGCTTTTCATTAGGTGCTGAATCAATAGCATTGTTTGCACGTGTGGGTGGTGGTATTTATACCAAAGCTGCCGACGTAGGCGCTGACTTAGTAGGTAAAGTAGAAGCAGGTATTCCTGAAGATGACGTTCGTAACCCTGCTACCATTGCCGATAACGTAGGCGATAACGTAGGTGACGTTGCCGGTATGGGCGCTGACTTATTCGGTTCATATGTTGCTACAATTTTGGCTACCATGGTATTGGGCCAGGAAATTGATGCATCGAAAGATAATTTCGGAGGCCTTTCTCCAATAATCCTTCCTATGTTCATTGCAGGACTTGGATTGATATTCTCAATTGTAGGCAGCTGGTTTGTTAAGATCACCAAAGAAACCGACAGCGTACAAAAAGCTTTGAACATTGGTAACTGGTCATCTATTATTATGACTGCTATCGCTGCATATTTTGCAGTTAAAATATTATTGCCTACCGATATGATTCACAGAGGTGTTGTATTCACTTCAATGGATGTATACTATTCAATCATTACCGGTTTAATAGTAGGTACATTAATGAGTATGATAACAGAGTATTATACTGCTATGGGCAAACGTCCTGTGTTATCTATTATTAAGCAATCTGGTACGGGCCATGCTACAAACATCATTGGTGGTTTGTCAGTGGGTATGGAATCTACCGTTGCTCCAATCTTAGTATTGGCATTTGGTATTGTAACCTCTTATTATTTCGCGGGTTTATATGGCGTATCAATAGCTGCTGCCGGCATGATGGCAACTACTGCTATGCAATTATCTATCGATGCTTTCGGCCCTATTGCCGATAACGCAGGTGGTATTGCCGAAATGAGCCGCTTACCCGAAGAAGTTCGTCACCGTACCGATAACCTTGATGCTGTAGGTAATACTACCGCTGCTACCGGTAAAGGATTTGCTATTGCTTCTGCTGCTCTTACTTCATTGGCGCTTTTTGCTGCTTTTGTGGGTGTGGCAGGAATCACCTCGATAGATATTTACCATGCCGATGTATTGGCCGGTTTATTTATTGGTGGTATGATACCATTTATTTTCTCATCGCTTTGTATTGCTGCTGTAGGCCGTGCTGCTATGGATATGGTGAACGAAGTTCGCCGTCAGTTCCGTGAAATACCGGGCATTATGGAATACAAAGCAAAACCTGAATACGAAAAATGCGTTGCTATTTCTACCAAGGCATCTATCCGCGAAATGATCGCTCCGGGTGCTATTGCTTTATTGGTTCCGGTAATTGTAGGCTTCACATTCGGCCCTGAAGTATTAGGTGGTTTATTGGCAGGTGTTACCGTTAGCGGTGTGTTAATGGGTATCTTCCAATCAAACGCCGGTGGTGCATGGGATAATGCAAAGAAATCATTCGAGAAAGGTGTTGAGATAAACGGAGAGAAATTCTTTAAAAAATCTGATCCGCACAAAGCTTCTGTAACAGGAGACACCGTTGGAGATCCGTTTAAAGATACCTCAGGCCCTTCTATGAATATATTGATCAAGTTAATGAGTATTGTATCGCTGGTTATTGCTCCGCATATTGGTGTAAAGAATTATAAGCCTTTACTGAATGTGTCGGGTCAAAAGCATATACCTGCAAGTACTTTTATCAATACTGCTACTCCTGCCAACACATTAGTGTTAGACGCTAAGAAGTAATTCATATACAATGCTGGAAAAAGGTGGATCGGACATTTGGAGAAAGATACGCCTTTACCTGTTTGGGGTAATAATGGGCCTTATTGGCTGTTATTTTATTTTTGGCAGCCGTGGTTGTAAAAACCTTACTCCGGGTATGTTAAAGCTCGATCAGCTTGCAACTAAAGATACGGTTCAGTATTCCGATACTGCACTTTGCGAAATGAAATGCCAGCACCTTACAAAAGATGATATAGTGGAGTCATTTACCTACGGCAAAATTGACGAGAAGAAAAGCAAAGATTTCCACCAGCGCCACCCTATGTATAACTTCAAGGGCCAACTTAAAAGAGGTGATACCCTTAATGTAATTTGCATTGAACAAGATAGCATAGTGCGTATTATTTACGTTCGAGATTTGAACTTAAAAGATACCTGCCACTGCCGCTAGAATTTCTCAAAGTAAAACCACTAATAATGAATAAAAAATCGCTTGACAGAAAAGCTGCAAAACAGTTCATTATTGATAATAGAGCAATGAACAAAACTGATCAGGAGATCTATAATGAACTTTCCCAACAGTACTATGATAAGAAGGCAATTGCGCTTCTCATTACTTCAATGGTTACTGAGGAGAATAAACGGAAATATCAAGTATATAATAGTATACTAATTGGTTTTATTGGGATCACCGTATTATTTAAGATACTTATTATTGTGAACCTTGTTATTGCTGAAAATCAAGCCTGGTATCTATTGCTTGCTTTTTTAGTCCCGATTTTCAACCTTTATTTTTTATATGAAATCGCGAGATATAATGGTAGTATATACAGGATATTGGGGATTTGGGTAATTGGTTTTTCTTTTCAATCAATTAGTAAGTTAGGAGGCACTGACTTGATTATAAATTTGATTTTATGTATTCTGATCGCAGGACTCGCTTTTTATCTTGATAAGAATATGTTCCCTAACTATAGCCCCACTAATTTAAAGAAGGATTCTAACGGAGAATATATTGTTAGTTAGAATTTCTCAAAAACGCCTAAGCCATACAAGGCAAAATCATATTTTATTGGATCCTGAGGGTTAAGTTTCCTGAGATTTTGTGTGAGTTCATCAACTGCTTTCCAGTCATCCTGTTCGCGCTTCAGTAAACCTAGTTTTCTGGCCACTCTGCCCGAATGCAGATCGATAGGGCAATAGAGCAGGGCAGGGGAAATACTTTTCCAGATGCCAAAATCTACTCCGCGTTTATCATTGCGCACCATCCAGCGCAAAAACATATTCAATCTTTTACCTGATGAGTTTCGGGTAACATCTGCAATGTGCTTGGTAGTTCTTCCGGCAGGGAATGTACCCAAGAATATTTCCCTGAATTGCATTAAGCCACTTCTCATATCTATATTTTTCCGCAAGTCCTCCCCTCCAGGGGAGGATTTAGGTGGGGCAGATGGGGCAAATGCTTTCTCCAATCCACCATTTTGTACGTAAATATGCTGTAACGATTGAATAAAATAAATAGCATCAACACCGTTAAATGTGCGGTGAGCAAATTTTGAAAATGCTCTCCAGTCCTTTTTAGTAGATGCTTTTATGTATTCAAAGGGTGCATTATCCATTGTTTCCATCAGCTTTAACCCGTTTCGGATAATGGTGGGCCTTTGACCCCAGGCTAATGTTGCAGCAAAAAATGCTGCTATTTCAATATCTTCTTTTTTTGTGAACTGGTGTGGGACAAAGATTGGGTCACTTTCTATAAACTTCGGCTTGTTATAGAGTTCATATTTCTCATCAAGGAACTCTTTAAGCTCTTCAGCTTTTAGTTTCATGCACCTTTAAATAGAAGGGTAAATGTTGAGCCTTCGCCAACTTTCGACTCTACATTAATATCTATTCCATGAAAATCAGCAATGGTCTTTACCATAGCTAAGCCAAGCCCATAGCTCTCTTCGGTAGTATTGAATTTCTTGAAGCGGTAAAAAATTGATTCTATATTTTCAGCAGGGATTCCTTTGCCCGTATCACGAATGCTTACTTTGCATTCTGTTTTTGTTGCAGTAATGGTTATAAATATTTTTCCATTCTGGTTGTTGTACTTTACTGCATTGTTCACCAGGTTAAATAACATGGTAAAGAGTAATGAACGGTTGCAAGGTGAATAAGTAAACGAATCATTCAGGCTTAGCTCAAGTGAAATATTCTTTTCACTCAGGCGGACTTCAATTTCTTCTGCTACTTCTTTTATTAGTTCAGTAATATTTACACTATCTTCTTTAGGTGCCTGGTTGTTTTCAATTTGCGAAATAAGCAAGAGAGAACGCACAATTTGTTTTAACCTGCCCAGCGTTTTTTGCGAGTCTAGTATCTTCTGTTCCGCTTCCTCATTAAGGTTGCCGGCTTCCAGCATGTTTTCTAAACGTGTTTGCAAAATAGAAATTGGCGTAAGCAGTTCGTGCGATACATTGGCAATAAATTCTTTTTCTATGTGGAATGCATTTTGGATTTTGTGCATCATCTCACTTATTGTGTTATCGAGGTAACGAAAATCTGTGGTGGTAGTTTGTATCCGCCGGAAATCAAATTTTTCAGGGTGCCGTGTAGCAATTAATTTGTTTTCAATTTTCTGCAATGGCCTTAACAGGAACTGTGTGACAGACAGATCGAGAATAATGGTAACTGTAATAAGTATAATAAGTAGATATAAGGCTACCTCGCGCAGAATCTGGTTAAGGTCCTTTACATATTGAATGCTTTCACCAAGTTCTAACAGGTATTTGGTCTGCTTATACTGAAAATAATGTTTGAGGATCCGGTACTCGAAAATCTCTCCCTCAATATCCCGGGACGATGTAACTATGGTATCTCCTTCCGTGTCTTCTACCCGTTCAATAGATACGTAACGCTCTTTAAATATGGTGTAATCGGCATAGGTACTGTCCGATTCTTCCTGCATAAACTCACCCATGCCCTTTTTTTCTATAATGTGAAAAAGCTGGGTCTTCTTTTTCTCCAGGTTAGTGTCGGTATGTAATATGGCAGCTTTGTAAATAAGACTTGGTACAAATACGAGGAAAGCTGCAATAATTAAAATACGTGAGAACGCATTTATGAATGTGAGTTTATAATACAGCTTCATTGCCAGTGTGTAAGCTTACAGCAGGGTAAGGCGGTAACCTATGCCACGTACTGTTTCAATCCAGTCTACTTCTGCGTATTGCCCTAGTTTTTTACGCAGATTCTTTATATGTACATCTACATAGTTCGAATCGTAATCTACTTCCAGTGCATTATCCCAAATATGCTCAGTAAGTTGCACACGTGTAACCACGCGGTTTTTATTAATGAGCAGGTATTGCAGAATATCAAATTCTTTTTTGGTAAGGCTTATGGCATTTGTTTTAAATGCAATGATGCGGTTTGTCAAGTCAACCGTAAAGCCATGTACATCCATAGTACTTTTCTTCAACCCATGTTTACGGCGGATAATGGCCTGCATGCGTGAAGTAAGTTCGAGCAACGAGAAAGGTTTTGCCAGGTAATCATCAGCACCCAAATCGAGTCCTTTTATCTTGTCATCGGTGCTGCCGCGGGCAGTTAAAATAATTACTGATGCCTCTTGATTGGCTTCCTTAGCTTCTTTTAATAAGTCTAAACCTTCGTAATCAGGCAGGCCAAGGTCGAGCAACAAGAAATCGTAAGGGTTAACATATATCTTTTCAGATGCTTCCTTGCCGGTATATGCAATGTCGCATATATAGCCTTCATTCTTCAGGAAGGTTTGCATTTCCTTAGCAAGTGATTTTTCGTCTTCAACAATCAATATGTTCATACAGATAGGTTTAAGAGAGAGATTGTTTTATAGATAGCAGTATTATTTTGCAGGCTTGTTTTATTTCTTGTTCGGTTATTATTAATGGTGGAGCTATTCTCATGGCATCGGGCCTAAACAAAAACCAGTCTGCAATTATACCGTTTTTAATGCAGTTTTCTATCACTTTCTTGTTCATCTCTTCGCTGCGGAATTGAACTGCAAGCATTAAGCCCATACCTCTGATCTCTTTAATTGCTTTGTGTTTCAGCAATGAACGCAACAGTTTTTCTTTTTTACCGGCAGAACCATATAGTTTCTTTTTGGTAAGAACTTCAAATGCTGCAAGGCCTGAAGCACAACTTAAAGGATGCCCCCCAAATGTAGTTATGTGACCTAGTGCGGGGTTATCAGATAACGATGACATTATTTTGCGGTTGGCAATAAAGCCACCCAATGGAAGACCTCCGCCCATGGCTTTACCAATGGTCATAATATCAGGTGTGATGCCAAAATGTTCGAAGGCAAATAATTTTCCTGTACGCCCAAAACCGGTTTGTATTTCATCGAATATCAATAGCGTTCCGGTTTCAGTGCAACGTTTTCGCAGGGCTTGCAAAAATGATTTCGTTGGAACAAGAACACCCGCTTCTCCCTGTATAGGTTCTATAATAACGCACGCGGTATGTTTAGTTATGTTCTTAAGTTGTTCCTTGTTTCCGAATGGTAATATGGTTATACCCGGCAATAATGGCCTGAAAGGCATTTTAAGTTCTTCATCGCCCATTACACTTAATGCCCCATGTGTACTGCCGTGGTATGCTTTGTTGAATGATACAATGCCTGTTCTGCCTGTGTATCTTTTAGCGAGTTTCATCGCACCTTCTACCGCTTCACTACCCGAATTGACAAAGTAAATGGAGTCAAGTGATTTGGGTAATTTCTCGCATATCTTTTTAGCAAACGCTACCTGTGGCGATTGCACATACTCGCCATAAACCATTATATGCGTGTGCCTATCGGCCTGCTTTTTTATGGCTTTAACAACTGCAGGATGGCTGTGTCCCAAATTGCTGACTGCAATACCGGAAATAAGATCCATGTATTTTTTGCCCAAGATATCTTTCAGCCAAACGCCTTTGGCGCTTGTAATTTCTAATGAAAGTGGAGCAGGGCTGGTTTGAGCCAGGTAACTAAAGAAATCTTTCTTTTGAGAGAGTACTGAACCCATTAATTTTTAGCACCTCGTCTGCCTATTTTAAACGGCAACTTTATTCTTGACAGAGTACGTAAGAGTGCTTTAAGTGCATCAAAATAAAGTGTAATAGACAGAGTTAAGGTCATAAACCAGATGATGCCCAAATTCACCCAATAGGTATCGAACAATTGGCCAAACATACGTTTGTTAGGTGCATAGAACTGTGCGTTACCAAACATGCTCGACTTAATTGGGTCAAGGTATATAGGATCGGCGCGTTGAATAAGCTCATGGTCTATTTCTGCGATACGGGTAAAGTCGTTGTGGTTGGTAACGAAGTCTGACAGGTTATCATTTTCGTAATCATCCTTCAGTTTATCGAATTCTGCTTTTGCTGCATCAGTTGCCGATAGTGACTGTACTAACTGATCTTCTTTTCCGTCAACTACATTATACTGCTGAACATAATTATCATTCACCTGGTTGAAGTAAGCATTTGTCTTTGCCGCAATACTTTCTGAGAAATGCTGAGGTGTTAAACTATCTAAACAGGTATACTTAATTGTAGGCAGTAATGTAAGCTGCTTTGATATTTCGTTTTTAAGCAATAGCAGATCATTATGGGTCTTCTCTGCCATCTGCGGATTTTTGTATGTGCTCTGGCAGTCGCTGAGTGCATTGCGCATAGCTGTGAGCCATTCGTTCTTTTTGAAGTTCGCAACGCTCTTATACTTATCGTATATATAAAATTTCTTCTCGTACTCGTTGTTCTTGAACTGGTCAGTACTAAGTGCTTCGTATGCCCAACGCGATGCCATTGCCTGGCCTACAAACGGAACTTCGGTTTGTGATGCAAACGATGGATTAAGCTTGTCGAATTTCACAACAATACCACTTAATAAAAGTTGAGGAATAATGAGGAAAGGTATAAGGATATAGATAGTAACGGCAGAGTTGAAACTTGCTGAAACATTAAGACCAAGCAAATTGGCAAAGCAACAAACACTGAATAATACAAGCCAATAATCGCCCCACATACCTTTTATATCAAGTATGGTATTACCCACTGCAACAAATAAGACCATTTGTATGGCAGAGATAGTGAACATGATAAGTATCTTGGAAATTAAGTAGCTGCCCTTGCTCAGGTTAAGGAAAGCTTCACGTTTTCTTATCTTCTGGTCGCGGATAATTTCTTCGGCACTGACCATAAGGCCAAGGAAGAGTGCAACAATAACCGACATGAAAATATAAGTCGGTATATTCTCATTCGACCTGAAAATATACCCGGTATTCTTGGCAGCGTCGCTGTTGCGGAACCGCATCAATCCGGCTAAAATGGCAGCAAGTACTGGTGCTTCTATAAGGTTAATTACAACGTACTGTGTATTGGTAAGTTTCGATAAAACGTCGCGAACCACAAATGTTTTAAACTGGCTTAATAAAGTAGGTATAGAGAAACCTGCAGGCGGAACCTTTTCGTGTTTCTCTTCGTGTGGTGGAGGTGTGAAGTTCTTTAAGAAATGTACATTCCACTCAGGTGCTGATATTTTACGGTTGCGGGTAAGGTCACCATACTCATCAAGAACCTTAGCATCTATAATATTAAATATTTGCTCGGGGTTTACGTTACCGCAGGTCTGGCACTCACTTTCGTTGGCGTTAACCTGGTTACTGATTGTTTTAAAATAAACAACTGCATCAATTGGGTTACCATAGTAGATTGGGTAGCCACCGGTATCGAGTATGTATAACTTATCGAACATCTTAAAGATGTCGGATGAAGGCTGGTGAATAACAACAAATACAAGTTTACCCTTCAGTGTCAACTCTTTTAAAAGGTCCATAATGTTTTCAGAGTCCCTGGAAGAAAGTCCGGATGTAGGCTCATCCACAAAAAGTATTCCCGGTTCACGTATAAGCTCCAATGCAATGTTCACACGCTTGCGTTGGCCACCGCTAATGGTTTGCTCCAGCGGGTTACCAACTTTAAGGTTGCGTGCTTCAAAAAGTCCAATGTCGCTTAATACTTCGTTACACCTTTTGGTTATAGCTTCATCATCCAGGTTTCCGAATGAAAGTTTGGCGCTATAAAAAAGGTTTTGGAAAACAGTAAGATCTTCAATAAGCAGGTCATCTTGTGGTATATAACCGATCTGTCCTGCAATAGTACGGTCGCCCGAATGTATGCTGATACCATTTATCAATACCTGGCCTTTAGTAGGAGCAGAAAGGCCGTTCAAGATCTTTAACAGTGTAGATTTACCTGCACCGCTACCACCCATTATACCAACCAGTTTACCCGATTCTTCCTTCAGGTTAATATCGTGCAAGCCTTGTTTTACCTTATTAAAGAAGTAATCAATATGCTGTACTTCAAATACAATTTTTGAGGTAGACTTGCTACTCAGGAAAGCACCTACTACGTCGCTATAATAAATAGGGCGTATCTTCGGATTACGCACCGATGCACCCTGGTTGAACACGTTTACCTTTGATGGCTTAATAACCTGTCCGTTAAGGTACATAGTGGCAGTACCCAGGTAGCGGAACACATACATATTAACGCTAACCACGTGTAATATAGATATAGTTCCTTCCAGATCTTCGCAATAAATATGCCTTATGCCTTTTTCGGTGGCTTCGTTCTTGCCATCAATTAAAAGTAATTCAACAGTATTAAGTGGTTTGCCAACACTTGATTCAACAAATTCTTTTATGCAGGCAAATTCATCGGTGCTGATATTAAAACTTTCTGATACTGTGGTAATAAACTCAAGTTCTTGCGGAGAAATACCTGATTCAGAATTTACGAATTCAATTAAACGTATAAGTACGACGATCTTTTGCTTTTGGGCCAGCTCTTTATTGATATCGGCACAAATACGCAGAACTTTAACAGAATTAAGTGATAACCTCTTCTCGCTGCCGTCTTTTTTCTTAGATGTCTGGTGAAGTTCATCGAGATACTTTTCATACAGAACAATGTACTGCTCAACCAATTCCTGATTCAGCTGCTCCTTTAAAAAAGAGCGAACTACTTCAGTTCCTTTTATGTTCTCACCCGATTCAGCTTTTGCTATAATTGCAAAAAGCTGCATTAGCGCTCTTAGTATTCTTTCACTCATAGCTTAAATGTACGTGGCAAATATAAAAAAAAAGCATCCCCATAATATATTTTATGGGGATGTGGTAAAATACTGTGTAAAAGCCTATTGAGGCATTACTTCACCCAAAACCTTCTGGTTAATAGTTACAGGGTATTTTGCCCTTAAATCTGTCAGCCATTGGCTCATCAGGTAGTTTTGGTAATCGGTAGTAACCATGCCCCTCACATCATCCAGGTTTTTAGGGCTAGGAGGCATTATTTGTTTAACATTTACAAATACTACCTTACCATTCACGGTTTGATTTTCTGACACTCCCTGTTTCCAGTTAGCATCAACTGCTGCATTATCTTTCTTTTCATACTTATTGCTCTGGAAACTTGCCGCATTGGCATCTTTTACATTTACCACTGCCAAAATATCCTTATCCGATTTACCTTCTTTTATAAGCTTTTTGATCTCCTTAGCTACTTTTTCATCAGAACAGGTAAATATGGTTGCATCGGCGCGTTCGCCATACATATAATTGTTCTTATGGCTTTCATGGAATGCTTTTAAACCCGTTGTGTCTTTAAGTGCTTTGGTCCACACCATTTTATCGGTTATATCAAAAAGTAATATACCATCTCTGTATTCGGCAAGCATTTCGGCAAATGCAGGGTATTCCTTTTCCAGTTGGTCATTCTTAAATTTCAGGACTTGTTCCTTAACAAACTTTGGATAAACTTTGTTTACAGCATATTCTCCACTCTTTTTAGGGCCGGGCATTTGGTTGCGAACTAAATACTGGGCAAAATCTTGCTGGCTGATTGATGTGCCTCCTAAGCTGAAAAGCGTTCCGTTAAGGTTCTTGGCTTTATCTGCGGTCCATTTTCCGGTATAGAATGTTGAATCGATAACCTTGTAGAATTCTTCCTTAGCCTTAGGTGTTTCTTTGAAGTCGTATTTCTGTTTTACCTCCTTAACCAATGCAAGTACAGATAATTCTGACCTATCGTCCTTTAAAACCTTTGCCGAAAGGGCTTCTTTAACGGAATCGTTGAAAGTAGCCGGGCCTTTTTTACCCAATAATTTTATAATATGCCATCCATATGGGGTGCGAACAGGTTCAGTAAAATCTCCAACATTTTTCAGGTTGAAGGAAGCCTCTTCGAAAGAAGCAGGCATACGGCCTACGCCAAACCAGAACAAAGCGCCACCCTTCTTGGCTGATGAAGGATCTTGCGAGTATTTTTTTGCAATGTCAGCAAAATCCTGGCCATTCTTGATCAGGCCATATAATGAATCGATCTTGGCTTTCACTTTCAATGAATCGGCTGCCGACATTTTAGGCTGGGTGCGAAGCATTATGTGTCCAACATAAACTTGCCCGGCATCGGCCTTTCTTTCAAAAACTTTAACCAGGTGGTAACCAAGTTGAGTACGTATCGGCATTGAAATATCTCCAACTTTGGTAGAGTAAACTGCATTTTCGAATGGATAATAGGTTTCTAAAGAGGTTATGTAGCCAATGTTTCCTCCATTTGCACCTGAACGGTCATCCATAGAGTTTTTCTTTGCTGCATCTTCAAAGCTTATTTGTTTTTTAATGATCTCTTCACGGATTTTTAGTGCTTTATTATAAGCAGCTAGTGTATCAGCCGGGGTAGCATCAGGGGCAACTTTAATAAGAATATGACTTACTTTTACATCAGTTTGCATCCTGTCATAAGCTTCCTTAACTAGTTGATCTTCAACTGTCTGGTCGCGCATATATTGTTCAGCAAGTTTTTGCCTGTATTCATTCATTTCCTGTTTAAATGAAGGGGTCGTATCGAGTTTGGCATCTATAGCTGCATTTACTTTCAAGCGGAATTCGGTGAATAGGGTCAGGTAATTATCAAGCGCCTTTTTACTCTTTACAGAATCTTTCGAAAGGTTTTTGAAGTACATGGACTTAAATTCGGTAAGAGATACGGGCCTTGTACCCACGGTCATCAATACTTGTGGGTCTTGTCCCTGGGCATTTACGCACAAAGCCGAAAGAACAAAAAGTGTGCTGAACAGAACAGAAAAATGCTTTCTCATAGGTTTATTTATTAGTATCTTTTATTTTTAAAGAGGAACAAAAATAATAATTTTGGAATATCGAATGCATTGGTGGGAAAGCCATTGAGCCTGCAAGGAAAGTTTTTTAAGTAAATCGGGCTTTTTTGCCCTCAAAAATGTACATTTGTCGCAGTATGCGGCATATATATTTACTGTTTTTCTGCGTGTTAGTGTATGCTGGTGCTTGTGCTCAGGACAAGGGGTCCTATGGTAAGGATTTTTCGCAGGGGAACAGTCTTTTACTTGAAAAGAAGTATGCACAAGCCCTGCCCTGCTTTATGCGTGCCTATAAAACAGATTCTTCGGCTGCTAACATAAGTTATAAAATAGGGCGTTGTTATTTTGGTATCCCAGGCAAAAGAGATTCAGCCTTAGCCTATTTTGAAAGGGCACAGAGGGATGCATCATCTCCGCACAATACCAATTATTATATAGGAATAATCTATCAGCACCAGAGTAAATTTGGTGAGGCGATAAATAGTTTTAAAGCATTCAGGCAATTTGTTTTGGCCAAAGATTCACTTGCTGAGGTTGATCACCGTATTGAGCAATGCAGCAATGCCCGAATGTTTGTAATGGCGCCTAACAGTGCCAGGGTAGTTAACATGGGCGATAGTATTAACAATGGTTATTCGGATTATAACCCTGTTGTTCCGGCTGATGAAAACTCGGTGATTTTTACTTCTAACAGGCCAGTCGGAAATGCCATGGGCGATTTACATTCCTATATATATATAAGCACCCGCAAAAGTGATTCTTCATGGTCAAGTGCACGTATGTTCGATAAATCGTTGAACGGTATGATAGAGAATGAAAGTTCATTCATTACTGCCGATGGCCAACAATTATTTATAAGTGGGAACAATGGGAAAACCACCTCTGTTTTAACAAGTTTTCCGGGTGAGAACAGCTGGGATGTTCCGCAAGATCCGGGAGGAGATATAAATAACCCTCCCCATGCCGGCAGCGTTTGTGTTTCCCCCGATGGTAACACACTCTATTTTGTAAGCGAAAGGCCCGATGGATTTGGTGGAAAGGATATATGGCGTTGCGTAAAATTACCAAATGGCAAATGGAGCCTTGCAGTAAACCTTGGTAATACTATTAATACTCCTTATAACGAGGAGACCCCTTTTATGCATTCTGATGGCAAGACCTTCTTTTTCAGTTCAGAAGGGCATACCGGTATTGGCGGATATGATATTTTCTTTACCCAGTTGTTGGACAATGGTAAGTGGGTTGAACCTTTTAACCTGGGTTACCCCATAAACTCACCTGATGACGATACTCATTTTTCATTAAGCCTTGATGGTAAACGTGCCTATTTCAGTTCTGACAGGCCGGGTGGAAAGGGTGGAATGGACATTTATGAAATATTTATGCCCGGTTCGGGTGAGAAGCCTTTAACCGTAATAAAAGGCCAGGTTCTTTTATCGGGCGGCAATGCCCTGCCCGATGCGGTGCATATTGTAGCCACTGACAACGTAAGCGGTGTAATTGTAGGAGATTTTAAGCCTGTAAAAACCACAGGAGACTATACTATTATTGTGCCTCCGGGTAAAAGCTATACCTTATCGTATCAAAACGATACTAAAGAGTTTTATAACGAAGTGATAGAAGTGCCTTCTGATGCAGGATATAAAGAGATACGTAAAGCGCTTACACTATCACCACTTACCTGGAAGGTTACTGCTGTAGATACCTTAAGCAACGGCAATCATCATTAAAAACAGACCTGCAAGCATTATTTAGTATTTTCGTTTTTTATTTGATGAATTTTATTTGAATTTATTGATAGAAAGACCACTATTTATAATGTTGTCAATTCTAAAAACCACCTATCTTAGCGACAATTATTTTTAAAAACACATTCAATTTAACCCGATAATAAAATACGGGCCAGTGTAATTTTTAATGAAGATACAGGTAAACATAGACTTCTTTAATAAACTGGGCATCACCCTATTGGTGGTTTTGTGTTCTGTTATTCCCGGCCAAAGTATTGCACAAAAATTTGTCGATCCGCGTGAGGCTGGCGGTTATTTTAAAGATGGCAATTACCTGGCTGCAATGAAGGGTTTTAAGGAACTGCTGAAGAGCGAGCCAACTAACGTGGAATATCATTATAAACTTGGTATGTGTTATCTCAATAGTAATTTAAATAAAGGCGAGGCTGTAGAATATTTTGAGTGGATAACCAAGCAGCCAAAATGCGATAATGAGGTTTGGTATGAATTAGGCAGGGCTTATCACTACGCCAATAAATTTACCAGCGCTATTTGGGCTTTTAATAAATTTAAAGAACACGCTAACACTGCCGAAAAAGTAAAAGCAGATAAAGAAATAGAAGAGTGTAATAATGGTATTCAGCTTACCAAGTACCCTATAAATGTATCGTTTGAGAATTTAGGGAAAATGATAAATTCTCCTTACCCTGATTATTATCCGTTTGTAAGCGCCGATGAATCGATACTTATTTTCACTACTCGCCGCCCTGGTGGCCCTTCACAGGACCCTGAAGTTGATGGATATTATTCGGCCGATATTTACATATCACATGCGGTAAACGGGGTTTGGCAAAAAGCAAAATCAATAGGCACCCAAATAAATACACCCGATGATGAAGAAGCTGTAGGCCTTAACCCATCAGCTAATGAAATGGTTATTTATCTCGATCACATTGATGAACTGGGTGATATTTATTACAGTGAGCGCAAAGGCAATACCTTCTCAAGGCCGGTAAAATATAATGATGTAATTAATAGTGGTTTTGAAACATCTGGCAGCATTTCACCTGACGGAAATGAACTGTTCTTCGCCAGTATGCGTGCAGGTGGCTATGGCGAAACAGATATTTATATGACAAAGAAATTACCTACCGGAGAATGGGCCACACCACAAAACCTGGGGAATAAGGTAAATACACAATACAAAGAAGATTTTCCATGGCTCGATGTAGATGGCGCTACTCTTTACTTTTCATCACAGGGACACAGTACTATGGGCGATTTCGATCTTTTTAAAACCCATTGGGTAAACCCTGATACCAATAACTGGACCGCTCCGCAAAATCTTGGGTTCCCTGTAAATACTTCGGGCGATGACAGGTGTATTTCATTTACAAATAATCATCATGTTGCATATATTTCAAGAGTACACCCTGATGGTTTTGGTGATTTTGATATATACCGGATAATCTTTCACGATAACCAGCGATATGCAATTGTGCGCGGCAAAGTGACCGGTGCCGATACCTCCAAGCCGGTTGAAGCCATAATTACAGCTACTGATACTAAAACCAAAGATGCCACTCCTTTGAAATTTAAAACTTCGAAAAATGGACATTATGTAATGGCACTTATGCCGGGTATATATGATATAAGTATTGAAAGTAAAGACCAGCCCTCTTTTAAAGATAAATTGATAATTATGGACCTTAGCTCATTTGTACCTGAAACAGTTAAAGATTATTCACTGGTGCCCCAGGTACCCCAACAACCTCAACAGACAACTCCCCCTCCAACCAATGACAAAAACAAACCTAAGCCTAAACCGACCAATAGCGTTCATTGATCTTGAAACAACCGGTACCAGTATCGGGTCGGACAGGATTGTGGAATTTTCGATATTAAAATTATTGCCCGACGGGAGCGAGGAGGTTCATACTTACCGTGTAAACCCAACTATACCTATACCTGCAGAAACATCTGCCATACATGGCATATTCGACAAGGATGTAAAAGATTCTCCGACATTTAAGGAACTTGCTCCTAAGCTGTTTCAGATAATTGACCCATGCGACCTGGCAGGATACAATTCAAATAAGTTTGATATACCCTTGCTGGTAGAAGAGTTTTTAAGAGCGGGGCAGGATTTTGATATGCTGAACCGCAAAAGCATTGATGTGCAGAATATATTCCATAAAATGGAACAACGCACGCTTGCAGCAGCCTACCGTTTTTATTGTAATAAAGAATTAGAAAATGCACATAGTGCCGAGGCTGACGTGAGAGCAACATTTGAAGTACTGATGTCGCAGCTGCAGAAATATGATAGCCTGCAGCCCAATGTTTCATTTCTGCACACCTTCTCATCTATGAATGACAATGTAGATCTGGCAGGGCGGATAGTGCGCGATAAAAAAGGAGTGGAAGTATTCAACTTTGGCAAGCACAAGGGCAAATCGGTATTGGAAATATTTAAAAGTGAGCCATCATACTACAATTGGATGATGGATGGTGATTTCCCACTTTCTACAAAAAGGGTAATAACTCAATTAAGGTTAAAGGCCTTTAATAAATAGATTATCAAGAGAATCAGGTTGAAAAAGGCTGTATTAATTGCAGCCTTTTTTATTGGCTTTTGTAATAAAAATTCGTATCTTCGTTTTACTTAGTTAGTCATTAACACCCCAATTAATCACTAAAACCTACCCAACCATGAAAAAAGTAATTGTAACTCTCCTCAGTTTCTTGCTTATCGTCAATTTTTCTCATGCCCAGGCAAAGAAAAAAGGCGGCAAGCTTGACAGAAAAACCTATGTATGCGAATTTATTTTAACCGGTAAAAAGAAGGCCGAAGGCGATGAGGTGAAATTCTCAGGCGGAACTATGGTGTGCAAAATGATGCAGGATGATGGGTTTAAAGCAACTGCCTATGAATCTTCAGTAGATTCAAGTTCGGCACCTCCTGTTATTTCCTTTAGCATGGAAGCAAAAGATGATAAGGAAAATACCTTTAAATGGGAAGGTAAGGTTACCGGAGATGATATTGAAGGTACTGCCGTACTGTCTGATAAAAAAGGCAAAGTAAAAAAGTCCTATTCTTTTGATGGTACTATAAAAGGGAAGAAAGAGCCCAAGTAATAACTGAGGCCGCTTTTCCTTTTTTATTCATCATTGTTTATGAGTATAGTAGCGGAGTATTTTATCTGCTATTTCTTCCGAAGAACTATATTTCCAGGCCTTAGTTTCCTTGTTAAAAATAAATCTTGCGCTTGGTATGTAACCAAGTGTGCCACCGCATGATACACTTAGTGATATATTTCTCCGGGTAACACTTACAATTTCAACACCTGTTAAGTCAATATCAACGCTATCAGTGTTATATATTGTATTACTCATTCTATAGATTACTCTCCCTTTATTTCTTCTCCATGGCCGTAATAATAAACCACGTAAAGAACTTTCTTCTTTGTAAAAATGAAGCCTAACCCATCCAACACGTTTGATAAGCCTTGCAGTATCAAAGTCGGTTTTTATTAAATATTCATAAGTTTTACGGTTACCACAGTTAACACCATTATCAAATGAATTTACTAATACCTGATTGTAGAAAGTAGCGAGTAAAGAATCATTTATATTTTGCCCATTAACAGTAAGCGCAAATAGAGATATGACTATGATTAGGAAAGCTTTCATTATTGCTTTATTTCATTGCCGTTTTCATCGTAGGTTTTTGCGGCAACTACCTTATCGTTGATGTATGTTGTTACACTCTTTAAATTACCATCCTCATAATACTCTTTTCCTGTCCCTTCTTTCTTGCCATTGATATAGGGTATTTCCTGTTTTAATTCACCCATTTCATAGCAATACTTGAATATTCCTGAACCAGTTCCGTTCTTTAGGCCACGTGGCCATTCGGCTTTAATATTCATATTATCATAACATTCCCTTTCATCCCCAGTGTCCTTATCTATGTATCTTTTTCCCTTTCTTACTTCCTTAATTTCATTGCCATTTTCATCATAGTTTTTCGTTACTATCCATTTGCCGTGATTAAAAATGGTTTCTGTCTTCATCTTCCCACTTTCATAATATTCCATGTCTGTATCAGCTAGTTTAGAATGGTCATAGTTTGTCATATAGTGCAGTACACCAGTTTGATAATACAATTTCTCCACTCCGTATTTTTCGCCATGAGCTTCAGGTATTACCCACCTTAAAGTTCCATCCTCATGATAACTCATCTGTACACCATTAACTTCGCCATTAGTCCATGGTATCTCCCAACTCAGTTGCCCATTTTTATAATACTCCCTAGATACACCATTTAGCTTATCATTTGTATATGGCCTTTCAGAAGCTAATTTCCCGTCCTCAAAGTATTCTTTCCAAATCCCAGATATTTTGCCATTGGTGAAGGGTTTTTCGCCCATTAGGTTGCCATCTTTATAATATTCTTTCTCCACACCATTTTCAACCCCATTAACATAAGGGGTTTCGTAATAACAGTCACCTTTCTCACAATAGGACTTGATTACCCCATTTTTTATGCCATCAATATATGGCCCCGCGCTCTTTAATTGTCCGTTCTCATAATATTCCTTTTCAATATAGGTTACGTGGTTATACATATAGTGGCGGATACCACATAATTTTCCATTCATATAATATTTCCTTACAATTCCGTAAGGCTTACCATTTCTATATATTATTAAGCTATACGAGGCAGTATCCCATCTTGTACCACCATCAAAAAGCATATCTTCGTCAATTTCATATTCCAACCATTTCCCTTGTTTTAATCCATGTTTAATTTTATTCTTTGCCTCAGCCTTATTGGTAAAGCCATTACTATCAGCTTGCCCTAAAGAAGTAAGGGTGAAGAGGGACATAAGTATGATTAAGAAAGGCTTCATGCTATTGCTTTATTTCATTATTGAAAAGCTTTAAAAATTAAAAATATGGCAAGAAAAACCATGACAATTGATGCACCCATACCTTGCCATACAAATAAACTTCTAAGATAAAACTTAGGGTCCTTCTCTTTAATACCTTTTCTCCATACAAACCAAGCGTTGAAAAAAGCGAATAAAAGAGAACCAATTGCTCCAAAAATCATTTTCACATTCATTGCACACTATTTTTTAAGTAAGAAAGACTTCATGCTATCTTAGTTTATTTTCTTTTCCGTACAACTCTTAAAACAATAATTATTGCTATTGCAAGAATTATCCCTATTCCAAGTGCAAACCCTATAATTATTAAAGCCATGGGATTTAATCCTTCAGAAATATCTAAAGGCCCCCTGAAAGCTTTTGGTTTAAATGATAACTGCATAAAGTTACTTTGGGAGAGTTTGTCGACTGCTTGAAAAAGGCTTTGTTTATTATTTGCAGCCTCCTCAAAGTTAAAATTGCTCAAATTATCATTGTATGTTATGATGATATTATTTTTCCGAGTAGGGCTAAGATTAGTGAAGTTGTATTTTAAAATCTCATTTTGTTCATTGGCTAAGAATATATTCAATGGTTGTACTCCACGTACATCGTTTATTGACATACCATCCATTAATTGAACAGCTATGGATCCCTGTTCAATTGGTTGTTTCCATGTTGCCCCTGACTCAAGGATATAAATAAAGCCGTTATAGCTCTCCCTGCCGTATCCCTTGGAAATACTTGTATGGTTAGTATTTACGATAAAGTACACCTCAATTTTCGTATAACCTTCAGGCTTGAACTTAGTTACCCATATATACCAATTACTGTAGGTTCTATCATTTACTTTAGTCGTAATATTATTTTCATTGCTACTGGGTTTGTATATGATACTTGCAGGTTGTCCATCGACAAAAACTTCGAGTTGAGAGAGTGTATCAAATACTATTCCAGCTTCGTCAACATCATTTTGATATTGGCCAGATGCATTTAATGGGTAACCTGTTTTTATCTTTAATGTATCTTTCGTTGTATTGTACATCCAGTACTCACCTTTTACAACAGCGTAGCCTTTATATAATTGAATAGACACAAATTCTTTTTTCATTTGTATCTTGTTATAAGCTATACTATCTTCTGGAAATAACATAGCATAGTTGCCTGTTCCTCCTGCCCACCATACTCCTGACATTGCAACATTAGCTGATACGTTAAGGTTAATAATAACTCCCAATAAAAGTAATCTGGCCTTCATTGTAAGCAGGGTAGTAGTGGTTTTGCTTTTCATAAGGTAAATTTAATCAAAAGCTTGTATAAATTGCTTCTATTCAATACTAATGCTCTCTCTATATTTGCAAATCTTATTTGAAACATAAAATATGACTAAATCATTTCGTTTAGCGACTGTACTCTTTTTATTAATTACTTGTAGTACATTTGCTCAAACCACCGATTCATTAAGGCAAAGGATAGAACGTATAGTCGCAACTAGAAAGGCAACTGTTGGAGTAGCAATTATTGGGAGCGACGGAAAAGATACATTGTCATTGAACGGTGCCGGACATTTCCCTTTGCAAAGCGTATTTAAGTTTCACATTGCCATAGTAGTGTTATCTGAAGTTGATAAGGGTAAGTTTTCATTAGATCAAAAAATAAAAATTGAAAAGAAAGAACTTTTGCCCGGCCTTTATAGCCCAATACGCGATAAGTATCCGGATGGAGTGACACTGGAAATTTCAGAGCTTTTGAAGTACGCAATTTCCTTAAGTGATAATGTGGCCTGTGATGTATTATTAAGACTGGTTGGCGGTCCGCAGGTAGTTGAAGATTACTTTGTGAAGAATGGGTTTAAAGATATATCTATAAAGATGAATGAAGAGACTCAGCAAAGTAATTGGGAAAATCAATTTCAAAACTGGACAACACCCCAAGCTGCAAACGAAGTATTAGAAACATTTTGCTACAACAAAGCAAAACTGTTATCTGAAAAGAGTTATAACTTCCTTTGGAAAACAATGAAGGCAACCGAAACAGGTGCCGGCAGATTGAAAGGAGAGTTGCCTAAAGGAACGGTTGTGGCGCACAAAACAGGTACCTCAGGAACAAAAGAAGGCATAACTGCAGCAGTAAACGACATCGGGATTATTTTTTTACCCAATGGACAATACTATTTTATCAGTGTTTTTGTAACCAACTCAAGGGAAGGTGAAGCAACAAACGATAAAATTATTGCTGATGTTTCTAAAGTAACATGGGACTTTTTCATGAATAAGCTGAAATAAAATTTCTTTCCGTAATCAATAAAAAGTGCTCCCTAAATTGTTCCTTTTGGGTGGCTTTAATTTATCTTTGCACATTAAAATTAAGCAAATGAATTACCTGATTACTACATTCATTGTTGCTATTAATGGTGAACAGCAAACCATGACAGCCGGAAATATTGTTGAGTCGGATGTATATAGCCCGGTTAATATTAAGCAAAAACTTACGCATCATTTCCGGAAGGTTTACCCAAGTCCCCATACGGTGGCCGTAGTTGTTTTAGATACAATTTCAGTATCAGAAGAGCATTATAACAAAACAGCCTTGGGCCGAATTGTTCTCTGAAATATAGGCGGTATAGTTAAATGTTTATTCTCCCTTCACAAATATAGAAGGCATAGCGCTTGCATCAATTTCGTATGATTTCAAATGGTCTGAGTAGAAAGTGGCTCGTGGCAGCTTGCTTGGTGAATTATACGTCACCGCCCCTTTAAATTTCACCAGCTTACCTTTTGAGTCAAACTTTACATTTGTGAAGGATAATATAAAGTTCCCTTTTTTAAAGGCTGCTGTTAAACTATCGAGCTGGTGTTGTGTGGTCTGAGGTGTTATAAGGGCCTCCCAGGAATCCAGCCCTTCTGTTGAGGGCATTTGTATGCTTTGAGAAAATGCTGTAATTGAGAACCCGAAAAAGGCTATACCTGCCAATATTTTTTTCATGATGTTATAGATTAGTGAACTGGTTAACTAACTATCTATGCGACTATAACGAAGAGTAAAGCAAAAAGATACAATTGGTCTGTTAACTTACGCCATGCCCCCGGAAATTAATTATACACCTAATACTGATAGGATAGTTTTATTTCTTATGGTCATCATGATGTTGTTCTGCCGGATGATGGTACCTTCCATGCTCCCTATGTTCGCTACCGTGCCCATCTCTGTAATACCAAAAACTTTCCCTTTGGTAATATCCGCCCGTAGGCTCTACGTATGCAACACACCCCTGCATTAGGAATGCCCCAAATAAACATGCTACTATAATTAGTGTTTTCATTTTTAATAAGTATTTTTTGTAACGATAGGAACTTTAAGAACTTTCTGATTAACTAGGAAGCAAAGATGATAGCATCTGAAAGTTAAAGTGTTACACTTTTAAGGTGAAATGTTGCATAAATCATACTGTCCTCCTCTCCCAGTTCGTCCCTGATTTAAATTGGTTTATCGATTATCAAAGAAAACAGCTGGTATCCAGTCTTATCTTGGATAAAACAATAAATATTGTTCGTTATGAAAAATAATGAGGCACATATAAAACCAATAGATATTCTTTTGGTAGAAGATAATCCGGCCGATGTAATGCTTACACGGGAAGCCCTTAAAGAAAGTAAGGTAAGTACTTCACTGAATGTTGCAACAGATGGAGAAGAGGCACTCCTCTACGTTAAAAGATTGGGAAAGCATGCGGCTGCCACAATCCCTGATTTGATATTGCTTGATCTTAATCTTCCTAAAAGAGATGGGCTTTCGGTGTTGACAGAAATAAAAGCCGACCCAATCCTGAGGCGCATACCCATAATAATACTCACTACTTCAAATTCTGAAAAGGACATTTTAAATACTTATGCCAACAATGCCAATTGCTATATAATAAAGCCGACCGATTTTCGGCAATTCGTTAATGTGGTCAGGTCCATCGAAGATTTCTGGCTCACTATTGTGAGACTACCGTTAAGAAAAAAATAATCTTTAACATTCTTGAGTAAATAAGCAGAGCTAAATATTTTCCACTAGTCATATCATTCTTTTTACCCCCTATATTATCTGGTTCATCGATTAACCAAATGAAAATGGTTCTTTCAATTGTACCTTAGTTTTAAAATAAACACACTATGATCGCAAAGCATGATGCATCAGCTTCGGTAGAAAAGGAACATATCTCCAGTCTCTATTTTCCTGTGCAGGAAGTTCTCAGTTCGGCTGAGGAAATAGCACAAAGGAAGGAAGATGCTGAGAGGGGTTCATTTTTGGGCAATGGTTATAAGAGTAAAGTAATGATTTACTTTAAAGATGTTGAGGGCCTGAAACATGTTGAAACCACGATTTGGTCCGTAACAGATACAAGGGTTATTTTAAAAAACAACATGAGCATACCTTTGCATAGAATAGTTAAAGTGAAAGCTCTGCAAGAAGATCTGAAGTATCCAAACATCTAAAATACTATCAAATGGAATCATTAGGAGCAAGCTCCTTTCCATGTGCACAATTAGTAAGTGAATATTACATTGGAGTTGGATACAAATGAAATTACCACGGCGGAATTGTTGAAAATTGAGATGGTACTTTTTATTACTCCTTCCGCAGTGCAGGAGACAAGTATCTCATTCTTGTGATGATCAATAATGAAATATTTTCCAGTGTTGTTTTCCAGGAATTTAAATCCTTCCCTGAATAAAAATCAGAGACATTGTCGTAGGTTGTATGGTTAGAACAGTTACTAAATCGTAAACTGTTTCATTATCTTTGCTCTTAAGTTTGATTTTATAAAATAGTGCAAACTAAAAGTGAATTACCAGATAAAAAAAGCACCTACGAAACTCGTAAGTGCTTGATAATGAAGTGGGCCCAGTAGGACTTGAACCTACGACCAACGGATTATGAGTCCCAAAATTGACTCTCAAAACCAATGAAATCAAGGGTGAAATCATACAAAAAGATGCAAAATGGGTGAAAAGTGCACACCTTTAGTGCACACCGATTCCATCTCTACCATAAATGTTTATTTAATATTTGAGGTATAGTTATAGTATTTGCTCTGTTAGCATTATTTATTGGGTAATTAATATTCCAAATATGAAGATGCTGTATGTTTTTTAACCTGTTAACTTCATTTCTATATCTCCTCGATAAATTAACCTTCTGTTCAAAATCACAATTAGCGACTATGAAAATAGCATCTTGATAATTTAAAGGTGCGCCCATCATCCACTCTAATTGTTGTAAATCTTCACATATATCTTTAGTTTTAACATTGGGGTTTGTTTTGATTTCGATTGCTACCATATCGTGTATAGTATCACCATAATTATGAATAACCAAGTCTGGGACAATGGTATGGTTAAAATTTGGGATTAATCCATTTCCCTTAACAGGCTCCCCGCTTATGTCAAAACCAATATCATTCCCAAATAAATTCCTCAATTGATGGTAAAATTCGTAAGTGAATACCCTTTCCCCATACTTGGAACCATTTCCAACAGTAGGGTAGCTCAAATATATATTTCGGACACAACTAAGTGCTTCTCTAACCCTCTCAATCATTTTTAACTATTAATTTTCTATTATTCTGAATTCAGCCCAGCGGTTAATTCTATCGGCAGCATCTTTTTCTTTCTGTGTTTTCATTTTTGCAATATCCTTGGGGCCATAACCAGGTAATGGCTCACTTGCGCCCCATCCCTTTGGAATTAATCTGTCCGAGTCGGCTCCCAGTTTAATAAGTGTATCTACCACAGTTTTTGCCCTAGCTTGTGATATTGATATTGCATGAACACCTTGGTCTTTACGAGGTGCATGAATATCTATTTCCATTTTTATTTTAGGGTATCTTTTTAAGAAGCTAACTAGGCTATCGAGTGTAGCTTTATTTATGGAGTCATCCAGCAGGGTGGCATTCTCTATGTTGAAGGTTAAAAGTATATGAATTGAGCTATTGGATTTTATCACTTTCCCGCAAAAGATATATCCTTCGTTTATCTTAGATTTAGTTGAAGTGCTATCTATTTTTTTTGCAAACAAACTCTTATTATCGTCATTACCATGTGTATTAGTAGTCCAAACAGTAAATATAAGGGTCATGAATGAAATAATAAGTGCAGTTAATGCTATCCCAAAGGAATTCTTTGCAACATTAAGGTTCTTTACCTGTATTAAGAATAAACTACCCTCTGGTGTCAATGCCACCACTTGTTCAGTACCTCTATTGGGGTCGCCTTCATATACTGTCATAATAAGCTTATTTCTAAACAGGTAATTTATAATAGTATCAGATGGTTGCACTCCTTTTTCATTACATAATCTATTGAATGCTCCTGTTTCAATACCGAATGTATTTGGCACATTTGTCTTCGCATTCCTTTCCGAGCTTTCGTTGATTATTTTTAAAGCAATAATCATTGCTTCATCAATTTTCATAGGTCTTTTTTTTCAATGTTAGCCATTTAACAAAGTCGCTTTTTGCTATAGTGATAACTAAGAGAGTTGGACCAGCGGTTAAAAATTCCTTATTCTTCATCATCGTACTCGAAATCCTGTGTGCAATGTGGATGCTCGTAATCTGGAACAAACTCTGTATCATCATCAACATAATAGTCACCCATTTCAATGTAATTATGCCTTCTACATATAGGTATGATATAGCATTCATCGTCATCATCATCCACAATATAAACATGACCACCTACTAAATCTTCTGTTTCATCGCAATCAACGGCAGAGCAATATTCGGCATCTCTACCTGTACGATTCTCCCAATGAAGTCTCCACGTAGGACACCCACCGTCACAGGTTTCACCTGATGATTCTTCTGCATTACTAACTAATATTGCCATGATATTAGGCATTTCAAATCATATAATAGGTTTTTCATTTTCCGAGGTGGCTTTTTTCTTGGTATATAGCTCAATTACTTCTCTCGCATCAATTGCAATGGGTTCTTCATCATAAAACTTGGCAATTTGTTCAATATTTGGAATAATATCAGAAACATCCTGTTCACCAATTAATAACTCTTCTCTTATGAAATTAACTAAAGCTAATGAATGTAAGTAGGTTTGCCCTTCTTCATCGGCAACTTTAATTGCTTCGATGTAAAGTTGCCTACCAATTTCTGGGTATCCTTTTCTAAATGAATATAAGCCTCTTGTAGCAGTCAAACAAATACCTGTAATATTGCGAGCATACATATCCTCTTTTTTTACATCATTTAAATATTTTTCAGCCTCAACCATTTTATTTTGTAGGGATAAAGAATAGATGATATTATTTAATAAATGTGCATCATTCGGATGGGATATTAATCCAAGCTTCGCAACATCCACAGCTTGATTGTGGTCCCTCAATTTCCTTGAAGCCACCTCATTACCAAACAAAACAGCCATTTTTGAGAAAGGCAAATCAAAAAACCATTTCTTAGAAAACTCAATAGACTCTTGCCATTTTTTTTGTTGTGATAAGTCCCTAGCAACAGCTTCAAATGAGTGTGCTAAATTAAAGTGCGCTAAATTAATCGGTACCAAATTTGTTTCTTCTTGTGAAGCCCATTCAGCTTGAGCCAATGAATTATCGTTAGGTTTTTTTAATGACTGTTCAAATAGTTTTTTACTTTTCTTTAGACTGGCATTCTTCATTTCTAAAGTGGCTAAGGAGCTAGCCAATTCAGTCGTATTAAATGGATGAAATGTCCCTGACTCTACAATTTGCAAGCCTGATTTTGCGAATCTTGAATTTCGTTCCCTCAAAGTTGCAATTGCTATCTCTGTAGCTAATAACCAAGGGTCATGTTTCGTTAATTCCGATTTACGTATAATATCATGAGCAAATTCATCATCACCTATATGTACATAAAACCTCGCAGCACTCCGCAATATAAATCTGTTTTCAGGTGCAAGGAATAGAGCATTTCTGACTGCTCTTGTTGCTTTCTTTTCCTGACCAAGAATTGAATAGTACCTAGCTATTTCAATCCAATTAATAGGGTTATGCGGATTGTCACTTAATTTTCTTTTAAGCCCATTTATCTTTAAATGAATTTCAAGTAAGCTTGATTTATCATTAAATAAATCAGGGGTGATAATGTCTATAGCTAATTCGATGGTCTCATTTTTTGACTTTAGAACGCTTGTAGCTGCATTTATAATTGCAATTGAGGCTAAGTGCCTATTCTGTAAAACGAAGCTTGAGATGTCCCTTACTGTTTCATTGGTTTCTTGGTTACAAACTAAGGCTACCCCTAATATATCGCCAGCAAGTCCTATACTTTTAGAGTCTTCCCACTCTTCTATTAAATCAGAAATGTCAGGTTTAAAAGTAGAATCGAGCCTTATGCTTTTACTACCATTCAATTCCCCTAACTTTGCCGTGTTTTCAAAACTCCGCCAATTAGGAATGATATGCCTATCCTTCTTTTCAAATAAATTTGCCACTATGTATATTAATTAGTTACTTTATATTCTGCCTTTCTTGCAAGAGCGTTGAATGTCTCGACAAACCGTTCCATTAGGAAATTATTCCCGCAATCCTTGTTTTTAATATGTCCTCTTTTTCTAGGGTCTGGGTAACAAAGCATTTTAATTGCTTCAATTAATTTAGACTGGTCTGTAATATCTTGGGTATGTTCTTTTATTATAGCGATGGCATCATCAAATGCGGAAATCCAATAAGGTAGGGCGTTTTCAAAATTCATGGAAAGTATATTTATAGATTGATTTATGTTTTGTGAAAGCAGTGCTGTCATATTTTGACCAGTAAAATAATAAGAGGCCATGCTACCTAACAAAAAACAATCGATTGCAAATACTTTGTCTTTCCAATCAGGTAGTACAAATTGATGATATACTTCTGGGGGAGCGTACCTAGGGTCACCTGAAAAGTTCCTTTCTGAATGCGGTGAAGAAAGTGATTCACATAAAGACCTCCCTAAATCACCAACTTTAGATACTGATTTGCCGAAAATAAATATATTGGATGGCTTAATATCCTGATGCGAAATATTTATACCATGTAGTTGTTTTACTCCAGTAGCAATATGGTGTAAAGACCTCAGTTTCCAAGCATTGTCAACAAGCTCTGTGAAATTTATATGATTCCTTACATCGCTTGTAGCTTTTTCAAAAACCATATAGTATACATTGGCAACAAGAAACCCTTTGAAATTTTCAAAAGAAGCTTCTAGCAATTTTGAAACTTTCGATAAATTTTTATTGTTACATCTAAGCAAAATCTCCTTTTCAAATTCGTAAGTATTTAACGCTTCCTTCATAGCATTTAGAAGGTCAGCATCTTCATTTAGAAATGAAAGAATATTTATTGCTTTCAGAAAACCTAGTTGGCCCTCCTTTTCAACATAATAACATACTGAAAAGCTACCACCTGTAGACCCAGGCTTGTTTTTGGCTTTCTCTATTACTTTCCAGCCTGTTTTAAGAGTTTTCCCTTCTAAGGCATGAACTGCACTAATTTGGTCTTCAGGTAAATCTAGTAAGGGATTGCTCATGCTTTATTGTTTTGTGAATTGGTTAATCTACATAAGACCAAATGTACCATTAATTAAGACGCTAAAAAACATTAAATTCGAGTTATGGCAGATACAGTTTCCAAAGAGAAAAGGAGTGAAATAATGTCCAAGATTCGGGGCGTGAACACCAAACCCGAACTCATGGTCCGACATTACCTGTTCTCAAAAGGCTTTAGATACACCCTGCATAATAAATCACTGGCTGGACGGCCAGATGTGGCTCTCAAGAAATACAACTGCCTTATATTCGTTAATGGTTGTTTTTGGCATGGCCATTCCAATTGTAAGATTTTCAGTATGCCGAAGACGAATAAGAAGTTCTGGCATAATAAAATCGAAACCAATATCAATAGGGATAAAAGAAATATAAAGGAGCTGAAGAGTTTGGGGTGGAAGGTAATTGTGGTATGGGAATGTCAGCTAAAGAATAAAGCAAGGGAAAAGACCTTGCAGCGGCTGGTGAATAACATAACCAAGGTTACTTGATGATTTCCTTTATGTAGGAAGAGTTCAGCCAATAGCACATTTTCTTTTCCATGGTACCCGTAGCTGTTTCCATCAAGTCCCTACTATCCGTTCCTTTCGGCCTGACATGGCAAATCCTGTCATCGGATATTTTTATGAAATGACTGAAATCGTTCTTGGTTATTTTCTTCTTTGTGTCAAGCCAGTATTCGTGGGCCACTTCCAAATCCTTCACTGGCATAGTCCAGAATATCACTTTCTTTAGTCTTGGCTCACCTTTCTCATCCTTTTGGAATACCACAAAGAAGAACCGCTTGGTAAGGGTATTGAACCAATATGAATCATCCCAGCTCTCATTTATGATTTCCTTGTATTGTATTTGTGCGAATGACATGCTCTCTTTTAATGCACCTGAATGCTCAAGACGAATTGTTTTCAAAGCAAGGTCAGCCTTTTCAAATTCCTCAATCTTTTCTTTCTTGATACCCAGTATCGCTTTAGCAATAATATAGAACCTACTCTTGGCATCGGACTTGGGCAGCTTTAGCTTTTGAATGATTTCATTTTCCGACATGCCATAATAGGGAGTGAACCTCTTTCTGACAATATCCTCTAATGATTCACCTTTCTTATACTCCTTGGTGTCCTTGACTATTCTTTCCGATGGTAGGCTTTTACCTATAATGTAATTAAGGTATTTCGATTTAAGCGAGAAAGCTCGTTGCATTGCCATTTCATTTGAGAACGGCTGCTTTCTTAGAGAGGTTCTGTTAGCACCTTTAGTACAAGCACCGAGATAAAGCGTGTCACCTTCCGATATTTCGTGAGCCTTGCCAGTCTTGATTTTAGATATTATCTTCTGCCAGTCATCTTCAATAATCTTGAGGTCCGTTGGTGGGAATTCCCACAGGTGAATGATTTTAAAGATGTAATCAAGGTCTTCTATTCCCTGCTGGTATAAGAAAAACATCAAGAGTAGCAGCTTGTTCTTTTTCCAGAAACTACTTGTCTTAAAAGTCTTGCTATGCTCCTCTTCATAATTGATAATATTGAATACCAGTCTTTCTTTCGAGGTCAGCCCCTTTGTGATTTTCTTTAATGGGCTGGTCTTTAATTCGACACCAGCTTCTGCAAAGTCTGGTTCGGATTCAGAATTAGGTTTATATTGAAAGTATAGGTCTTCAAGAATCTGTCCGAGTTTACCCTTGCCAGAATAAGTTTGCTTGATTTGCGAACCTAGGACCTCCCGTAGCGATTTATTCAGAAGCTTTTGTGCATAGGCTTCAATCGATTTCGAGTCTTTCCTATTATAAGGTAGAGCTGGTTCCATCATTTCTTGATTAATTGGCATCCGCAACTATTTCATAATCTATTCGTTCTGTTCTTTCATTATAAGAATACTCAACCAACTTCACATTGCACCAAGATTTACGTTTTGCAGGTCTAATCGGATACAAAATTTCTCTAACATTTCTTTGCAAATGATTAATGCAATTTCTCTCAAACTTGTGACCAACTAAATAAGCATCAATCATAGAGTAATCACCATTGGAATATTCACTTTTTACCCAATCGACATATTTCATTAACTGTAAGAGGTCTTGTTCTTTGACGACACCTTTTTTTATTTCGATGACGAGATACTTACCTATGGTTGGCTTTTCATTAGGGATAAAGGAATATCCAAAGACATCAATTTTATCCATATAATCCACTGGTTTAAATGGCGAAGCCACGACTTGGTGACTCAAATAATCCCAGTGTCCAAATAAATTAATTATCGGGGTGTCCCAATTTGATAATTGAAAAATCAGGTCCGCTTCAATAGCCATCTCATGCCGTAAGGTAGTGCCATCACTTATTGTACTTAATAACGGGGTGATATTTAGCCTGTAATCACGTAATGCTAGCTTCCCCCTTATGCTTTCATGGAATGCTTGATGATTTGTCTGAAAATCGTTTTCTTGAATAGGCTCTGGCAAAACTCTATAATTTCTTTGTAATAGAATATCTCTGAATGCTTGGTTTTCTTCGTCTCCAAATTTTATGAAACTCAATTTCCAAAAAGCTCTCAGGATTTTAAATTTATTAGGGGCGGATGTCAGAATGTCATCCATATCGATACCTTCACTATAGAATATTGGATATGGCTGGAACACGCAAATAAACCTCTGTTTAATGGCAATATCACTATCGCCAGTTAGAAATTGACCATTGAGAGCTGCTCTATTAGCTATTGCTGGTCTGCTTGCCATTGGAAAATTGAGATACTTACAATCACCTTCTAGATTTACTAACTTACCAATACCATATATTTTTCTTTTAATAAAAAAATAAACACTATCCCCTGTCTGCATTGACGCATAATCAGCAAATGTACCTTCATGTGATATATTCCAAATGCCATTAGGTGGAATCTTTTTGAAGATGGTTGAATACATTCCATTTTGAATGCAATTAATAAGAGATTCTTTAGAATTCAACCCAAAAAGATAACCAGCCATGCTTTAATTGTGTGATTTTAGTAAATGGACTTTTGAGCCTGGGTTGTTCCTGTTGTATTGTATATTGTTTTGCATCAAATAAGACCTTGTTTGAATTAGATGGACTTAGCCAGTGTTTTTCCTAGCTGCTCTATTATACCAACTACCAATGCGTTACCCATGAAGAATGCCCTCTTGGTATCGGTAACACCCTCAAGCTTGGTATGATTGTCTGGGAACATATTAAGCCTTTCCAATTCCACTGGGGTCAGCCTTCTTAACCCTCTATCGGAATTGACTACGTGCTTGAATCTTGATGGTGAGTTGCCACCTTCCGCTGTTATGATGGTCCTAGATGCGTTATCCAATGCGTCAGGGAAAACCATTGCGCCTTCACTGTAACTATATTCAAAATTATCAGCCGTCTTCCTAACCTCGTTTTTCGACCCCTTGAGGTATTTCCATTTTGCCAAATCCTTTTCATTTATAAAGTACTCCTTGGTAACTTCACCGTTCTGGAGTAAATCGCCCAGTACAGTTCTTTTCCCTTTATAGTTGGGATTTGTTTTAATAGTATGAATCTTGCCATCAACCAATAACCCTGTGTTTTGAAAGGGTGATAGTTTTTGATTCTTATTGAAGTGTTCGGTTATGTCAACAAGGCTTCCCTTTAATTCAAATGATTCAAACCCATTCATAGCGGTAACAGGGAAAGCTTTTGAAATGGTACCAGCTTTCATCAGCCAGTCCAGCTTATCGTTGGCCTTTAGCTGCTTATATAATTCCGTTGATTTATGATAGCCAATGAAGAATACCCTTCTCCTTCGTTGGGGCATACCGTATTCCGCTGCGTTTATAATTCTCCATTCAACAGCGTAGCCTAATTCATCAAGGCTCTTCAACATTACTGCAAAATCCCTGCCTCTCTGGCCAGATGGTGATTTCAGCAATCGGTCTACGTTCTCCAGTAGCAGATATTTTGGTTTTACCTTTTTCTCCTTGAGTATTTTATGAATGGCCCACCATAAAACACCTTTCTTACCGATAAGGCCCTTAGCATTGCTTAAGGTAGTGGCCACCGAATAATCCTGACAGGGAAAACCACCTACCAATAATTCATGGTCTGGTATTTTATTTGTCGGTACTTGGGTAATATCCTCGTTTGAATGGTTCTTCTTTCCGAACCGAGTTTCATAGACCATTGAAGCATGTTGCATTTTTGTAGCTGGCTCCCATTGGTTGCTCCATACGATTTCGTAACGCTTGGATGCAGCTTCCAAGCCTAAGCGGAATCCGCCTACACCAGCAAAAAGCTCAATTACTTTTATTTTATCCAACCCTTTTGACATACAAGGCAAAGATATATTTGATTGCCGTTTAAACAGAATTCAATTACAATTCTTTTTGAACAGGTTTAATAACTTTATTCACGACCATTAATTGGACCGCTTTGTTGCTGCTGAGGCTGTGGCTTTTGTGATTGCTGCGGTTGAGGCTTAGGCTGGGGTTGAGGCTGAGGTGTTCCATTCTGAGGTGGTCCATCTTCTTTTTTTATTTTGGTATTCTTTAGGAGATTTGCTTGCCTTGGGGTAATGCGGATTTTGGTCATAGGGTTGATTTCTTTTATTATAAATATCGACATGGAACAAATAAACCAAGCCAATTGCAATTTCTTATCAGGGGCCTCTATAGGCCACTTATCTGCATTGGAGATGCCATGCGTCAATTGCCGAGAGATGGCTCGCCCATGCCCAGATAAAGGGCTTTGTTGGGCGTTTTATTGCAAATGGTGCTGGTATTCACACACACATCTGATTTCACGGTCTGAAAACTGCCATTTTGGGGCAGAACACACCATTTGGACCACCATCGATGTAGACGGGACGGGAGAGGCTGGACAGTTATGGTACGGAATGGTACGGTAAAACACACAATGCCGTATCATTTTAAAATTCAAGTTTCTATACCATTCGATAATATTCCAGTTTTTTATCATTATTTTTAACAGGAAATTCTGATAAAGCCATGGAAGAACATCATATTACAAACCCCAAAACCAATTCATTTTATAAGGTCTGGAAAAATGACGATTTTGAGAATGCTAACCCTGTGGAACATTTTAGGGATTCTCAAATAAAGATTTGGAGTTCTTTGTTAAGAACCGATATGCTCTTGGAAATGAAGAAAAGGGGTATGCCAGTAGACCTTGAGATTCTTGATAGAGTGGTTCTTAAAAAGACTTCAGATGAGTGGAATGGAAAATATCAAGAATACCTCAACACCCAATTACCAAAAGGATTCTTTGAAGCTTTAGTGAGCAGCTCAAAGAAGGAGCAGGTGAAAGCCCTAAAAGGACTTTCATTGACAAGTAGTGAGTTCATTGCCTTTATTATAAAAGCATATTTAAACTATGGTTATACCCTAAGCCAATGTATTTCAACACACCACCATAACGGATTAGATAAGTCTGAACTTCCACCATTTATTATAAAGGAGAAAGATAATAGCATTACTTCCATCGGTAAAACAAAATTAACCGATGGTCAACTAAAGCAAGCTATTGACCATCGGAAGGTAATCGTTGCCAAGTTTCTTGATAAAGATGCCAGATGGCATTGCTTCTTTCTTACTTATAAAAGCTTGAAGAGGGATGAAACTGCGTATAAAGGCGGTCAACCCCATTTACATTTCATATCGGATACTTGGGGCATTTCTCGTGAAGAGGTTGTATTGCAGCTAACCAGTAAGGAGTATAAATTACCTGCTTTGCCCCATATTGATTTTGACATGGAGCGATAACCGATATTCTATTTGATAAAAATATAAAAAAATATTTTTTGTTCTGGCCAATGCAAATACCTTTTCTCAATTTTACTCAACCCAATTTACTAACGGGATATTTGACATGGGGAAAGGCGTTGGATTCTAGAATGCCCTAAAAATTCGGGAACAACATAAAGCCCTGTTTTCAGAGGAACAAAAAAATTGCATGTAAGCCGAGTAACGGGAATTAATCAATTCGATTGACTGAATTTCCATTTGACCAGGCCCCCTATGGTGGGTGGTAACGGCCAGCCCCGCCCATGTATTTATGCCCTCTTATGGATTAAGTGAAATAGCTCATGGTGTTCATAATCCCTTTTTGTCCATTGGACCACCACAGGTGTTTCTACTTGGTTATGGTTTTTTGCTTTCTTCTCAAGCTCATCTTTATCAACCGCTGCATTAATCTCTTCAATGAACTTATCCCAATCCAGAATTGGGTCATCAATTTCCTCTTCAAGTTCATTGATATATTCAATCTTCAACTTTGGGGGAATACCGTACATTTCGGTCAACTTGGTATTGAATATTTCCTGTATCGTATTGGCCTCGGATTCCTTGCATACAAAGCTGTCGTGAATGGTAAAAGGCCGTATGCCTTTTTGTTCAAGAAGTGGCATTATAACGTCTAGGATAGCGTTTGATTCAATTGAGCAGAGCTTGTTCGCCAACGTACTATTGTCAACTGAATTGGTGATATTGATATAGTTCATAATGGTTGGGAATAAGCTGCCAAAAAACGACTTGTATGCTGGGAATGAAGATGTTTTTGAATAAAATATCTTGCATAGCATTTCTTTTATCTGGTCCCTGTTTCTTTCCCAACGTGTGTTGGCGTTATATTTCTCCATAAGGAACTCATACAAGGTACCGCTAATAACCAACTCGGCATACTTAGCGAACTCGGTCTTGTCTATCTCTGGCCTATCTTTAATCTGGGTATATAGGAAATAAGGTTGGGAGTTTTTTACATCAATGCTCATCAACTTCTCGGATGAAATAATGAACGGCCTCAGGAAGCTTGGCAGCGATGTAAGGTTGGTATCCAACCTGCCGTTGGTTTTATTTCGCTTGAAAAACAGAAATCCGTCTTTGATGCAACTTAATCTGGTAGAATAAATCATATACCTATGCAGTATGTCATTCAGTTCATCCGCCTTTCCTTTGCAAAATATCATAGCCCTGTACTTCTTGTAGTCGTTGGTGCATTCGATTATATCTCGAATCTCCCTTTCCCTTAATGTAAGTTTTACCTTTAAACACAATGCCTTTATTTCATCCATCGCTTTATCAAGGATTGCTTTCTCGGCACCGTTAAAATCAAGCTTGAATGTCTTGAAGTACTCGGTCTTTGCGAATTCAAGGCTCTTCACCCTTCTTCTTTTAGCTGCAAGTATTTGTTTCCATATCCTATTATTGATATTCTTATTTGTGATGGTAAGACCAACCCTTGCACCCAAGTATTCAGAAGGTATCTTGTATCGTTGGGATTCTTTACCTGAAACATAATATTTGTTTTTCAGTATCAAGCCCTTATCAATAAGGAATTGCAAATCTTGTTGGAGATTATCGCTTGACGGTATCAGTTGCTTGAATTGCTTCTTTGAAATCTGGGTAAAGCCGTATTTCTTTTGCAGGTCTGTCTTGTAGTAGATTTCCTTCCTGTGGATAAGGTCTATTATCGTGTATAGGTTATCTTTTCTTTTGTAGGTGATAAGGTCCAGTTCATCTTTGATGAGCTTGGGAACGTAGCGGTTGAATTGTCTTTGTTTCATTTTCCATAGTATGTCTCTTTATATGTTATAGTGGCCTCTTTTGGCTGGTGAGACACCTGTCAGGAGCTACCTGACAGGAACCAGTGAACCTTCTTTATAAGTTGGCCCATCTTATTATATATATACCAATATACTCAAAAGGTTTCAGATAGTCAATAGGCTATTGGAAGTAATCATCAAATCACCCAAATGTCAAAGTTGTATAACCTCTATACATCAATACTGTCAACCTATACGTCAGTTTTATCTTTTCATTTAGGATGCTATAAGGAGTTTCTTGGACATGTCCTTATAGTGTCCTGTTTGTTTTCAAAACCTCTCAAACGGCCAATATCAATAGGCACTTCAAGCAGATTCAACCCCGACATTTTATAAAATAGGCCAAGTGGTTCTGGCACTATAGCAGGTCAAATTCCTTTAGGTTACCAGCTAAAAATGCTTGTGAGAGGTAATGATTTTTCAGCACTTCATGTGAGGAGTGGGCGGTAAAGATTCTCGCATTATCACCCATGGCCATTGTCAATTTTGTGATATAGGTTTTCCTAAGGTTCTTAAGGGTAAGCCCAGTTACACCAACTTTCTCGGCAAAGTGGCTAAAGCTTCGGGTAGTTAATTCCATCAAGTATTTTCTTGACTTACCAGTATCACCATCCAATATATAGGTATGAGTACCTTTCTTCTCGTCATAACCGAGTTCAATTAATAGTTTCTTGAGTGATTTGGTAACTGGTATGTAGCGTTTGTATTGACCATCATCCAAGCCTGTTTTAATCCTGTTCACCTTAAGGTTGTTGATGCCAAAAACCTCAACACCATTTTCGAGTTCGATAAGGTTATTCCATTTAAGGGTAGCGTAACTCTCGGCCCGTTCACCCGTTTCCAAGCAAAGCTTGTAGGCACTTACCAACCAAGGCCTATAATAGTTCCGAGTCTCATCACCCCTGCTACTTGGACCATTCTCAGGTGTTACGGCTTCCAATACCCTCATAAATTCAGATTTGGTAAATATCCTGTTATCGTGTCTTTCAAACACCAGTTTCGCTTTTGCAAATGGATTACGACCTTCATATTCACGTACCCTAATACACCAGTTGTAAAAACTCTTCATAATCGTAAAGTACTTGTTATAGCTGACGTTGCTGAGTTTCAGTTCAAAATTTATGTACTTGTAAAATATCTCAACATGCTTGTCGTTGATGTCTTTCAAGTCCATTATCCCGACATTGTAACCAGCTTTTTCCAATGCAATGCCAAACCTTTTCAATACAGTAGCGGTTTCACTCAGATGCTTTGGGGTAACCTTTCTTACTAGATGGAGTGGGGTATTGACACCGCTCAGGCTGTTAAGGTAATCGGCACCGTAGGATAAAAATGTCGTTTTAACCACTTCAACTTTCTCTTCGGTTTTATGGTAGCCTTGCATATTCAGCTCTTGCTTAAATCGATTCATTTCAACCAGAGCCGTATCAAAATCTTTAGTATCCAAGACCTTCATTCTCCTTGTATTATTGCCATTGGGGACTGATACAACAAGGTTATAGCGGTGCTGGTCCTTGTGTTGGCACTTGGATAAGTTTGTAGGCTTATCCTTGTCCTGATGGCAGGTTTTGCCGTTGAGTTGCCATTTGCATTTCAAGCATTTCACTTTGATTCCACAACGGTTAAACTTCTTTGGTACAGTCAATGATTCCATATTACGCTGATTTAAAATTGTCTAAAAAATCCTGTGCAGCTTTGCTATTCTCATTCTTGGCGGTATACTTTTTCTTAACTTTCTTGTTTAGAGAAATGCCCATTGATTCAGATAGCTCAACCTTATTGTCGGCTGTATAGGCATCAATGACTTTATCAGGACTAGGGTAGTGGTGGTTGGCAAACCGTTTAAACTTGCTGTCAAAGTAGTTTTCGATTTGTTCCGATGCAACATACTTGGCCTTTCCCATCGAGGCAACAAGTATTCCATTCTTCTTGCACCATTTTGTAACGGACCGCATGTCGTTGTATTCAAGCAGTGCAGCCAGTTCGGATAACTTCATCAGGTTATTAGTCATTGTTCAATCGTATTGATTTGAAACTGGCTCTGGAATACTAACCAAGTATATTCTCCGTGAAGGTGGAAAATACTTTCCAGATATGCCAGCCCTTTCGCTATGTTGGTGCCATATTTTTTCTCATTTGTTGCGGTTTCAGATTTATTGTTATTTCTAAGTTCAAATTAGAGTTACTTAACGTTTTATAGTCCAGTAAGCGATATGGCCACCCCAACCTAAAAAGATGACAAGTGTTTCCTTTAGGTTGTTTTCTATCTTCTCTTTTATGTGTTGAGGTATGCCGTTATAGCTAGATGGGTTTAATTTTTCCGATATAAGATGCCATTCAGCGTTTGCTTTTCCAGTAACAACTTTTTCATCAACATGTAATACAAAAGCAGACTTTAGACCAGCATTGCTTTGGGCATAAGCATCAGCCAGTGCCTCGTGGTGTTGGGATAGGATTTGTCCTGTAATTCCGATAAATTTGTTTGAGTTCATTTTCATTTTAGATTTGGATTAAACTGTTATTGACTCTTTCTTTTTTTCCAAAACAATACGGCAACAAGAAGACAAGACAGGCCAACTCAAAAAGAGCTTGTTGTTACAGTACTAGCTGGAAAGTGAAGAGGTTTTAGCCTTGAGCCAAACCGTAAAGGGAGAGATACCTTGGTGATAGTGATAAGTATGTGGAGTATCTCGTAATCATGGCACAAAGTAACGCATAATTTTCGAGACTACCAAATTTTTGACCGCTTATTTTGTAGTGGTAGCAAGGCTTTCAAGCATCCATGCGTATTTCCAGTTGAAATATTTTTGAAGGCATTTATTTTAAAGGGCTTGGGATATGTCAAATACTCAAACTATCATACACATCAAACAGTTCACGTTCCTTAATCCCCAAGTATCGCTTCGTTACTTGGATATTCGAGTGGTTGAATATCTCGGAAAGCAATACCAGTGACTTCTCTGAATAGTTATTGAGTTCCCATACCCTTCTGCCAAAGCTTTTCCTGAGTGTATGGGTACTAGCATTAGTTGTTTTTATTGAATACTTATTGAATATCTCCTTAAGCTTGAAGTTCACCCATTGTATGTTGATTTGCTTGGTGCCATACTTATTAATGAATACCAATGAATCAATATTAGGTTGGCCCATCGCTTCGTAACTGCTTCTTATAAGTGATTGCAAATCCTTGTTGATTTTAATCTTTCTGAACTTGCCAGTCTTTTTCTCATTCAGTTCAATTATATCTCTATCTACCAACTGGGACCATGTAAGGCTGAGGGTATCCGAGATTCTTAACCCAGTGAAAGCCCCTGTACCTATAAGCAGTGAAAATTTATGTTCACCGTCACGTGAAAGCTTGAGAATTAATTGGGTCAGGTTATTCCATTGGATGAATCCTGTGGTTGTGTGTTGTCCTTTAAGAGCCATATTCTTTAGTTATTGATTACTCCGTGAAGATGGTGACAATACATGACAAAAACAAGCGTTTTTAGCTAAAAGTGATGGTTGTTTCACCCTGTATCCATGGGCTTTTCCGCATGTAGGTGCAAACCAGACCGTTACGGAAATGGCCAACTATCACTAGTGTAGAAAGTGATGGTTGGGAATGAAAAAGCCCCGATAATATCGGGGCCATATAATAAGAGTAGGTAATATTAAAAAGTATAAACAGCATTGGCTACATCATTTTTGTAATTGTCACCTGTATATTCAACATAGTTGTCGATAATGTCAACCATTTCATCAAAGTATACATCGTGGTATTCATCAATTACTTTCTTTGCTTTGATAAATTGAATCCTGTAGGTATCAAAAGGGTTAAGGGTTATAGAAACCACTCCTGTAAATAAAAATCCAGAGCATTTGAAGCTTAATCCGTTTTCAATTACCGTCCATTTGTGGCTACCCCAGCTCCATACCTTGGCTTTACTGATTCCTAGTAGCTGTGCTTGTATGATTTTTGCCACTTCTAAAGATGTTGTGTTCATGTTGTTTAAGTTTTGATTCATGCCATGAAGGTACCAGGGGAAACCTTCATGTGCAAACTTTTAGCCAATTATTTTAAAATATTTTATATAGGTGAACCACCCTAGGATAGGGCGGTTCCAGACTTTATTGGATTCGCACCGTGTCAAAAGTTATCCTTTTGCCATGGAGCGAAATATTTATTAGGAAACAGATAAATATGACCAATGAAGGAATCAATGTACTTAGCTTGTTTGACGGTGTTTCAACAGCTTATATCGCTCTGGAAAGAGCAAAAATCAAGATAAACAACTACTATAGTTCAGAGATAGATAAATCAGCCCTGATGGTCCAAAACTATCATTATAGTGCCAATACCAAGTTCCACCAGCTCGGTGATGTCAGGAATGTCGATGGTATCGCTTTGGCTGGTAAGGTAAGCCTAGTCATCTTTGGCAGCCCCTGTACCCAGCTTTCAAGCATCAACCCCTTAGATAGGTCTGGGTTGAAAGGCCCTGACTCAAGCTTGTTTTATGAAGCAATCAGAATCATGAAGGAATTGAAGTTCCATCAACCAACAGGCCATAAGCTATATTTCCTGATGGAGAATGTGGCAAGTATGTCGAAAGAAAACAGGGATATTATTACCAAAGAGCTTAAGAATATATTTGGGGATGAAGTGAAGATGCTCAAGATTGATTCAGCAATACTAGCCCCATCGCACCGTAGGCGTTTATATTGGTGCAACATACCAAAAGCGACAGTACCAAAGCCTAACAATACCAAGTATCAGGATGTGATGGTAAACGGTTATGCTGGTAGTGAAAAGGCCAATGTTATATTGACAAGTTCATTAACACTTACCAACGGCCTTTTTAGGCACTTCAAGCGAAGGATAAGCAACGTAATATATAAGGATAAGCTATTTGCCCAATTGCCTACCAAAGAGAAATTGGAAGCGTACCCAACCATATTAAAAGCCAGTGGTTATATTGCCAAGGCTGATAGGAATAAAGATGAATATGAGTTTCTGAATGGCTGCTATCGCTTACCTTCAATACTTGAACTAGAGCGAATGATGACCTTTGATTCTGGCTATATAAGTGGAGTGGGTGGGATAAGTCGCACAGAAAAAATGAAGCTGATAGGGTTATCGTTTACCGCTGATGTTGTAAGTCATTTGCTTCGCAGCCTAGCAAAATAAGGTGGTGTCCCAATCGGAGTTGAAAATCGTATATTTGGTATGGGTATCAACCTAAGAGTAATTTGGTTAAGTTTTTATCTAAATGGGAAACATACATTAAATGAAATTTCTAAGAGTTCTACTTCTTTGCATGGCAATAGCTAGTTTCCTATTGACAGCGAATATGATAGTGGAACAAATACCAGCTTGGAAATTAATGGCCACATATAAACCTTACGGTGGTTTTCTTAACGCATTGGTATCAGATACAATTTCATTTCCTTTTTTTTGGTTATGGATTGTTTCAATGATATTCTATCTTTTATTAAGCTATTTCAAAAAGAAAGGCAAGCAAATGATTTACCGCCCAACTATATTCAATGTATTAGCTGCTTTAATAGTTTTAAATATCGTTTGGCAATTTATCAATATACAAATCCAGCTTAAGGAACACCCTGAAATACACCGAGACGTCATGACATTTTTTTTGATAATCTATCTAAATGCCATATCAGGGATAATTTTATTCTTTTCCGATATTGTAATTCAACTTATTAAGAACTCGAAAGAAGCTATATGGGTACTCGTAATTGAAGGGAACCTGATTTTGCTAATACTGATTTTCTATTGGAGTAGGTTGCCTTATTTGATAGGGATGAACTTATAATATATGCAGAGTAAGCGCATCGTACTTAGGTAGATTTATTAAATTTGCCCCTGCGAGGCAGCTCTTGAGTGGTGGAGTCAAGCTTTTTATCTAATAAAAGGTCATGCCTCGCTTCTTTTCACTTCTACTTACAATAATGGGCAGCAAGAAAACCATACGGGAACAAAGAATTGAAGAACTGCTTCAATCCCTGTTGCTATTTGGCGGACTTTCAAAGCTGGAACAAACCATTTTAACCGAGGTCCTTATCAACGACAAGCAATTCAAAGACCTTACCAAAACTCTTCGACTTACTACCTATAGACAAAAACAAATTTTCAATACCGCTACCAGTACATTGATGAAAGCTTTGGCAGTTGCTAATGAAGAAGTGAATGCTTATAGCGCAATGAAAGTTGAACTTGCAGCCACAAAGAAAAAGCTTGAAGCACTTGAGAGAAGCATTGAAGAAAAGAAAAAGCTTTCACCAGAGATGAAGGAACTATTGGCCATTCCAATAGATAAGACATCTCTATCTTCAAGGGTGAAAAATGTTTGTTATAAAGCAGATATTAATAAAGTTTCAGACCTTATAAAATATTCAAAGAGGGCTTTTGGCGGTTTGCGTGACTCTGGTAAGAAAAGCATTGATGAAGTGGGGGCGTTTTTAGAAGCGCATGGGCTGTCGTGGAAATAATATACTCATGAATAAGGATAATAAAGAAAACTTAGTTGTTCCATGTTGCCAGTGCGGTGGTCATTTCAATAGGAATGAAGTTAACCAATTGAAAATCGAAACAATCAAGTATAAGTTTTATATCTGTGAACCATGTCTTACTAAAGTGCCAAATCTATCTGCCCATATTGTGAAACCGTTAAGGAAAATGTAATGACAGCATGAAAGCTTTACCCAATAATCAATCATTATTAGCTATTGCTTTAGTATATAGTATTATCATTGGCTGCAACCCAAACAATGGAAATAGTAATGCAAATAAAGCAGCCTTATCAGATAGCCTACACACGAAGAAAGTCGAATCAAAAACCAAATCAGATAATGCCCCAAAGTATGTAGACAAGAGCTATGACACAGTTTTTATAAAACATGATAGTAGTCAATATAGCAAAAAGCTGAAGTATGTAACAGATACGGTTATTTTTAACAAGGAATCAAGGCAGATACTAATTGGAACTACCATTATACCAGAAACACATAGTTCCCACGACGCATGGGTGGAGTATGGGTTTTGTCTTAACAAAGTTGTAAGAACCAAGTGTAAGAAAGAAGTGGGAGAAGAACCTACAGGTCCAGACCAAATCAACTCTATTATTAGCTCTGATTCTACACTGGTTGTTGATATAAATATTACCGATAATTGCTGCTATTCTTTTTTATGTGATGTAGGGGTTGACAATTCTGCAACATTAAATCTTATTTATACTGGCTATGGCATGTATTGTGACTGCGATTGTTGCTTTGGGCTGACATACTATTTCAAAATATTAAGAAGCCCTGACTATTTCCCTAAGAATATAAGATATAAACCAGTTAAAGCTGTAATGATAAATGGAAATGCAAAGAGTAAAAGAATGATAAAGAAATAGCATGAAACTTCAAAAAAAGCATTTCATAAATACATTTCTTGTTCTTAACCTTCTGTGTTTAGTATCAATTTATCCTTTTCATTCTGATTCTACTTGGGTAATCCGTTTTTTTCTGATACCATTATCTTTTCTAATAGCATTAACACTGGTAATAGTGGATAAAATAAGAACACCATTACAAATAGTATCTCTTATTATTCTTTTCTTACCCGATATTTTTTGTTGGGGGTTTTCTGGATTGGCACTTTTTGGCGATACTGTGAAAAACTTGCATCCCCGTCTTATGGATACTATTTCAGTACAGCAACCTGTATACCCTGATAGCGGTTTTACCAATAAGGCTGAGGCCAAGAACTTAAGGATTAATGGATTGAAGGAAGGTAAATGGATTAAATATGATGATACAACTCGTATTGGTTCACATTCCGATACCAACGCACAGTTTTATTCCCTCACAGTGTACAAAACAGGATTTATGTATGGAGTCATAAGGTCATATTTTAAAAGTGGCAATCTAAGATTTATCGGCACTTGTGTTGACGGTAGGCCGAAAGGGGTGCTTACTTGGTACTATGAAAATGGCAAGGTATGGAAACAGGATACTGAATAACATGAAGCGACTATTAATTCTAATATTATCCCTTCCCTTTACCCTTGCTGCTTTGGGGCAAAAGCAAGATACCGCACTTACACAAAATACAATGATTAAAGATATGTTAGGTTCATGTTGTATTGGATATAAAAGCATTGATACAATTAATAAGGGGGCAGTACCTACGAAAATAAAATCTTATTTAAAGAAGATTAAGTATTCGATATTTTTTGGTGGACAGGGATTGAGAGGTATTGATTCCAAAGGGAATGTATTCTATATTGTTGTGGCGTATCCGACTGGTTTTGTAATGGACGAATTTGATTATTTCTATTTTGATGAAAAATATAGATATATTAAAACTAAATCTGGTGTTTATTTCTGTGACATTTGTTTTTAAAGTAAAGGTGCAATGAGATTTTATATTATCATATTATTACTATTTGCAGTACTTATTTCAAAGGCTCAGACCCAAAAACAATGGGCAATTTGGAATGAAAGAGAATCTTTAGGGTATACTGACACTGTATTGTATAAGAAGGACTATAAAGATAAATACAGTGCATATAATTATTCAGGTATTTGGACGGCAAGGAATAACCTGAACATAGTCGGTTTTATTGGAAATAACTATCAACGTATTCGTATTAAATTCATTTCTATTACAAAGGAATCTACAAGCCCTGATTCATATTTTGTTATCGGAAAAACAATGGTAAAAAACACAATTTGCAACTTTAAAGGGGAAATCAAAATAACAAACATCAAACTATATAAGCACTTGGTATTAGGTTATGGCGAAGAAGGTATTGTCAAAAAGAGGGGAATATTATTTGGTGATTATTGCTTTAATGAAGATAGTACTCAAAAAAACTCGGGAATATTTAAAGGCTCCTTTTCTTCATGCTGGTTTATTGATAATAAGGGTCAATTATGTTATGATTCTTTAGGCTATACGTCTGACGCATACTGCAATAACCAATTTGCTGGTGTATGGCAGCAATACAATTCACAAAAAACAGAGACATGTAATTGGGGTGATGATAGAATACCTTTTTCTAAAGACTTTGATTGGGGTACAGGGGAATTTTACCCCAATAAGAAATACTTAAATAATGGGTGGGAATCATATAAGGTTGATAATTACGATGAAGTAATTAAAGCAGAGAAAAAATATGAAAAATGGTGGAAATAGAGTTTTCATGGGTATCTTACATGAGATAATAAAATGAATCAAGCCGACTTCCTGAGGCTTAGTATAAATGAGCGTGCCGACATTACATGGTCCGAGGGTGAGTTTATTGGCTCAAGGGAATACTATGGGTTTAAACTGAGCCTTTATGTCTTGAAAGGGCTTTATGTCGAGATATGGTATTTCCCAACCACGAATAGAATCGAAAAGGTGGAACCATTGGCTGATATTAAAGACCTGAACCATTACTTGAAGGATATTGATATAAAGAAGTTGATGGATGGTTATCCATATTCAAGAAATGATTAAAGCCCAGAAATAAAGCAATAAGATGAAGCCAATATTAATCCTGATACTATCACTTTCCTTAATCCTAACTGCATTAGGGCAAGCTCCAATTGATAGTGGCTTTACTAATAAGGCTGAGGCTAAAAACATAACAATAAATGGATTGAAAGATGGTAAATGGATGGAATATCTTGACAAAATGTATATGCCAACTACAGATACATTACATCTTGCACAGCATTACCAACTAGCTTTTTATCGGAATGGCCTACTCTCTGGTATTGTCAGAAAATATAATTTGAATGGTAAGCTAGAAATGACCGTTCCCTACACCGATGGGAATCAAATTGGAATGATTAAATATTATTATGAAAGCGGAGAATTAAGTGAAGAAACACCTGTTATAAATGGCAAAATTAATGGAGTTGAAAAATGTTATTATGAGAACGGGAAGTTAAAAAGCGAATCTTCACATACTGACGATATAGAAATAGGTACTAGAAAAGTGTACTATGAAACAGGCGTATTAAAGGCGGAATACCCTTACTCACAAGGGAAAGTAAATGGAGTATCAAAAGGTTACTATGAGAATGGAAAAATAAGGTATGAAACCCCTTACGTTAATGATTCAGTAATTGGTATTGCAAAACACTATTACGAAAGTGGAAAATTAATGTATGAATCAGCCAATATTAAAGGATATAGTGTGTATGGTTGGCCAATTCAAAATGGAAGTGAGAAAGGGTATTATGAGGATGGGAGAGAAAGGTATGAAACACCTTATGTAAAAGGATTACGAAATGGCTTAGAGAAAAGGTATTATGAAGATGGCCATTTGGAAAGTGAATCAGTTTATACAAATGATATAATGGGGGAATCAACCCATTATGATGAAAAAGGGAACGTGCTTATAATACCTAATTTCATAAAAAGGGGTTATTGGTGGACAATAGTTAATATTACTGACAGCACAGAATTATTTAATCTTGATACTTTAAAACTTATATTATCATACAGCGATATTAGAAATCCGATATTGCAGTATTCCCCCGATAGCTGTTCATTCAAGTTCTATGTCAAAAGAAATGCTGACAGTACTAAGAAAGATTTTGATTTCCCTAATACAATATTCAAGTCTGGTAAATGTAGTTTTGATTCAGGGTCAAATACAATAGTATTCTATATTAGAAACAAAAATGGCCTATTATTAAAATACTCTATTCAGGAGATTAACAGAGATTATGTTTTATTGATAAAGAAGAATTAACCTAATGATTACCCTTGTTAAAATAAATCAATAGCATGAAGAACACAACAAAACTAAAATCGATTCTCCAGCTATATATCGTTTCATTCGAGATGGATGAAGATGAAAGGCTTCTATTGACGCTAACCAATAAGAAGAATGGCGAAAAAGAATCCTTTGTACATAAGAACTATACAGCGGTTATGAGACAAGCTTTTGTCTTTATGAATAAGCGAACAAAAAGCCCAAAGAAAAGAAGTAGACTACCTAAAGGTGAGAAATCGTATGACGGGTTTAATTACCCAGAGTAGTCAAATACCAAGAATTTGTTTCTTCTTGGCATCAAATTCTGCATCGGTTATAATGCCCTTGTCTCTTAGCTCTGCCAATTTAGCAATATCATCTATTCCACTATTTGGTTGGGCAACAACTACCTTATTTACCTTTTCCTTCTTGTATTTGTAAAGTTCATCAGTATTGAATATCTCTTTCTCCGAAATAAAGAATTCAATGTTGTTGCCTCCTGAACTATTCTGTATTGTGATTTTGTAGCCTTTTTGACCTACTAAAAACATCATAAGCTGAGTGGTGATTTTTATTCCTAACATGCCATCAAAAAAAAGATTCCCAAGTACAAGAAACCCACCAAACACAAAAAATACCCAGCCTATAGTCATCATTCCATCTGATTTTGCAAAAGCTCCAAGGATAAAACATGTTATCCCTAATGCAACAGAAATGAAACCATATTGAAATACATCAGCAGGAAGAACTTTGAAATGCTCTTTATTAATACCGCCAATATTTCCCCTACTCATTTCTTGTGAGTGTTTTCCATTTTTCGACTTATAGGTAATGATATTATCATTCACTTCTATTTTGCCATTTTCAAATGTCTTTATTGCTTCCATATTAATTTGATAAATAGTTAATCACCTTCCATAATATCCATCATTGTAACCTTCGCACCATAAGTCTTTTGATATTTGGTCAACACAAGCACCTTGCTCTTGGGCTTTTTCATCAGAGCAACCACTATTATCATTTAATGTTTTTGCTAATGCACCAGCTTCATGGCCTTGCTTATATGCACCTTTCTGTTTATGGTCATCGGTGCCAGAAGAAGTATTTGAACTTGATGGAGTGCTAACATTGCTCTTTGATTTACTACTTAAAGCAAGACCGCCTACAATTAATCCAACAATTATATAAAAGTATATAAGTCCTTTCTTGACTTTCGGATTCATGGGTTCCTTATTCATAATGGTATTGTTTTATTTTTGAATTGATAATTTACCTTCCCCGACCAGTTCTCCGTTTTCAGCAACCACTCGGTATAAATAAACCCCGTTTGGCTGTGAACTCAAGTCGAGTGCATTGCTGCCTAGGGCTGAATTAAGGGCCTCGGTAAGCACTTTCTCGCCAAGGATGTTATATACCTCTATGGTTTTATTTTCAGGGCTATTAACTGCTGAAAACCCTAAATTGAAAATGCCATTTGACGGATTGGGATAGGCTTTAACATTTGTACCGCCATTGATTGCAGCTATGCCAGTAATTACCTTCTTTCCTACGATATTGCTGTGGGATAGCATCAGGGAATTCATTGCCTCTGGCCTTTTGCTATATGCTAAAGGTGATAAAGCGCACATATCGATATTCAGCTTGGCACCGACATAATAGCTGGCTGTGGTGGAGTAGTTGGGGTCGGTCATTTTATTCTGAGTACCCGATATGCTGTCAATAAGGGTATCGTTCCGATATAGGTAATACGTTAACACTGGTTGGGTAACGCCTTCGATAAGATAGCCAGTACCACTCCAGCTAAACGTTCCTGATGAGTTGGCAATAAACATGGTGTTATGCCATAAGCTATTGGCAAAAGGCTCTACATCGCCACATGAGTCAACGGTTGCAATGCAATAACGTACCGTATTGGCGTTTGGGTTGTTCAGGTTATCGACAAAGTAACGGTTGGTATCCGTATAGGCTTCATCACCTATAAGTTGCCATTGGTTGCTTGCATTAAAGAAATATAACCTCAACGAGTCAATCGCTTTCTTGCTGATTCCATTAGTATCCCATACCACAAGGTTATGGGTGCTCGATGTATTAACCGTAACCCAACAAACTTCACCCTTAAGCAATTTCCTACGTAGCTCAAGGCTATCGGATACGGTACAGCCATCAGTAAGCAAAATAGTGGCAACATATTTTTGGCTGTCTCCGCTGAATGGAATTGTAGTTAAAGGGTTGCTGGTACTGGTATTGCTTCCATACTTCCAATTAACGGTAGAAATAGCATCACTAACTGGCGCAATAGTAATACTGGTGGTCCTATTGCAAACTAGAGAGTCAGTAGTTGCTTTTATTGTAGTTCCAATTTTCTTGGGTGTAAGCCTTAATGCACTGTAATCAACTTCCGTATCACCAGTAACAGCTTTATAGCAAAGTATGATGATAGGGGTTGGTGCATTTAAGTTACCATTAAACAGGTAAGGTGATTTCAATACCACGATAGTATCATTTGTAGCAGTACTATCAGGTACAACAATGACTTTCATGGTGTCAGCACCAGTAAAGCCAATGGTAACTATATTGGGACAGTATTGGATATTACCACCGCTTGTGGTCGTGCCATTGATACTAAAGCTTTGCCCACTGGCCCAAAATGATATTGATACTAATACCATCATTATGCTTGTAATTCTTTGAGGTGTTTTCATGTTGCTGGTTCCGTGTTTTATTTACTATATCAAATATACAAAATACTCTTTATATGGTGGTATTATATAAAGAGGCTATTGTAATAGAGTAACTAAAAACATAGCCTTTTCATTGTTTTACTCCACAAAACGAGTATTGCAATGAAGAAAACAATAAAGAAATCAACCAAAACTGCCACTGATGAAGAGCAGAACTTAAAAAAGGTAGGTGAGCGATTGAAACATTTTAGAAAGAAAGCTGGGTATACCAACTATGAATACTTTGCCTATGAAAATAACTTTAGCCGACCACAGTATGGTAAATATGAGGCTGGGGCTAATATTCAGTTGAATACGTTAATGAAAATCTTAAAGGCTCTTAATGTTTCTTTAGAGGAGTTTTTCAAAGGTTTTTGAGTAAAGAATCAATTATTTTTCTTCCTCTTCCATCATACTATTGTTCTATTTGAATCTACCAAGATGTTCTCTTTGAAAGCAGTAATGATATATTAGAAGTCTCGTCCAGCCAATTATAACCAAGAGTTGGTTGTTTCAATATAATGAGTTTCTCAATTACCTGACTCCATGAATGCTTTCTTAAACAACAAGTAAACGTCACCTCATCATTAGTTATAACGCCTATATCTGTTGCTGAAACAGTAAAAATCAATTTTGTATTGGATTGCCCATTGAAGTTTTTGAGGCCAGTAATATCAAGCTTGCCATTTTCTCCAGAAACAAGTTTACTAATTTCAGCTATAAGCAAATCATAGTCTTCAATCTGGTCACCATACATTTGTAATATGGGGCAATCAGGGCTACCTTTTTTTAAATACCTTATTCCCATATTTATATAAATATAGAGGACAAAAGCTCTTATTTTATTTTATAGGCAATTGTTATAGCTGCATTGTTGTTTAATACCGAATAGGAAATTCCTTTATTTGTTTTGTCTTGATTGGTAACGTTAAGGAAATATTGAGGCTCATAACCTTTACCACTTGGATATAATTCAACAATATTGGAATTAGTTGTTGTTTTTGAATCACCATAATTGTAAGAAATGGATGGAATTAATTCAACTTCAATACTGAAAGATTTATTTAGCTTGTATGCAACACCTAGAACAACACCTAAACCTGAACTAATATTCCAAGTATTAACGGCATTGGAACTGTTAAGAACGACTGATTGAACAGTAAAAACATTATTTGCATTCCAATAGGTAAGGAAAGATGTGCTTGGAGTAGTTGAATTACTATTACTTTCAGTGTATGAATTTATCAATACTAAACCATAGTAGAAATAAAACCTATCGGTAATTGGTTTTCTTTTTTCAAACCCAAAATTTAATCCTACACCGAAGGAGCTTGACGGGCTTGAAGGAACAGTATCATGTACCCCATTATAACTATATGTATTGTAACTGGCAGCATTATTGGCCCCAGTTAGTGATAATGCGGTTATTCGGAATAGGGTATTTTCATTACCAAATTTATAACATAAACCGAAACTATTAATATTGCTGAATACCAAGCCAACTTCCCTTACTTTTATGGTGTCTCTTTGTGCAAAAGCAGCTATACTTAGCACGCAGAATGATAGTGCTATTAACATATATTTTTTCATTAGTGTAAGTATCGGTTCACCTCAAAAATACAAAGAAAAGTGGTCTTTAGGCGTTATAGGGTAACTGCTTATTATTTCTGCTCAAACCCTTTCATCACCTTATCGCTCCTAACCCCATAGGTGTCATATATAAAACCAAAGAAGCCCTTCATTATCTTCTTGCAACTGCTTTCCGTCAACATCTTATTGGTTTGCCTTATATAGAACGTTCTGAGCTTGGAGTTGGTCATTGCTACGGTTATATCCTCAAATCCAGTACACATCTCGTGGTGGTATAGCAGTTCGGTAAAGAAGAATAGAACATCATATTGGGTATCTATGGCTCTGGGTGATAGGGTAAGGCGAAGGGATGCGAGGTATTCCTTCATATAGCCTTTCATTTCATCGTAGAAGTATTCTGCTGACATATTGAATTGCATTATCTAAAAAATCCCGAATAGCGTATAGTTTTCATAGTGTCCCAAAATAATGTAGGGATACCTTTTACATTCAATTTATATTCTCTTTTAGATATATTGGTAGAAAGCAACAATCTCTTTCCTAATGCTGTATCTATGTAAAAACTCTTATTGGTATCTGTCATTTCAATTGATAAATCAGGGTTTATTATAGACCATGTTGAAAGTTCTGTTTTTTCATCAGCATCGCATGTGCTTATCTGAAGGTATAGGGAGTCAAGAATATCACCCTGTTTATTATAGGTATATATAAATGGGTAACAAATATCCCCAGGAATACTATAAAGTATGTAAATATTATTGGCATGTTCTATACGTCCTATAACTTCATGATAAGGGTTGCCATAATAAGATTGATTCACATGCCCATATTTTCTTATGATTGAATCAGAATATAAGGTATCACCGCATAAACCACATTGAATTTTTAGGGGCAATTTTACTATTGGGATGTTAGAAAAGTATTCAGTAAAATTTGTAACTCCCCTTTTTGTATTACTACTACAAGCAATACAGAAGGATAATATCAGAATTAATAATGGCTTCATACTATTTCTTTATTTCAATACCATTTGTATCGTAGTTCTTTGTGGGTCCAGCCACACCATTGGTATAGATTGTTTCACTTTTTAATTTACCACTTTCATAATATTCTTTCCATACTCCATTAATTGTATCGTTGATTACAGGTTTTTCTTGGCTTAATTTTCCACTTGGATAGTACTCTTTCTCAATTCCACATTCCCTACCATTAATAGCATTAGCCTCAAACCCTAGTGTACCATTTGCGTTATACATTTTCATCAACCCATTCTCTTTTCCATTCACATAAGGAATCTCTTTCATAACCTTTCCATCTTCAAAATACACCTTCTCAATTCCATTTATTTCACCATTCACATAAGGTGCTTCTCCACTTAGTTTTCCACTACTCCTAAAGTACCTTACAATCCCATAAGGGTTTCCAGCTTTATAGACTACAAGCCAATAGCTTGGAGAAACATTAGGATGGATTGTGTCATAATACTCAACCCATTTACCTTCCTTCTTACCATTCACCGTCATGTTCTTGGCCTCGGCCTTATTCGTAAATCCACTATCTGGGTATTCGGGTTGCTGCCCAAAAGCAGTAAGTGTGTATAGGGATATAAGTATGATTAGGAAAGGCTTCATGCTATTGTCAGATTTGTTTTTCTCTCAATAATTAAGCAACACTTATAGGCGTGTTGTTCAAAAAGATTAAGAATAATATTTACTTCCCCAATGTTCCAAACCCAAAATTCTTCCCCAATTATGTTTTCATTTTTCTCCTTTTCACTTGGATTGCCAAGTTTAAGAGATAAATGGTTTGACACCATTTCAAAGTGGGATTTTGCTTCATTATCTCCAACTGCCCAAGAAGAAATCGTATTGAAATCCTTAGACAACCCCCAACCAGATACTTTGAGGTAAGTACTGGTTAATTCAAGTTTTAATCCTTCGAGTATAGTATGATGACCCCATTCTATAATTGTGCGGTCTGGTTTTGAAACAATCTTTGCGTTATTCTTACTAGCTATGATATTAATTGGTTTCCCCCATTCAAGGAGTACCTTGCTGTCTTCTAGGAAAATACCTTTGTCTAAACTATACATACTGGTCTTCTATTGCTTTATTTTATTGCCGTTTCTCTTCTTCCTGTAATAGTTTTTATTCATATTGTTCCAGTTTCCATTTATACTTATTAATCTTAGCTATATTGCCAAGTTTAACGTAACAGTATAAAATGTTGGCGTAGTATTGTTTCATTTTGCCATTGAAATTAGTGCCACTACCAAACCACCATTGTTCAGGGTTATGTCTTACCAAATACTTTACGGCCTGTTTATAATTATGCCTTGTCGTATCAATTTGATACAGGATATTGCTTGTTTCAAGTTGAAAATTTCTTCCTTTCCGATAATGGCTGGTAAGATGTTCATTGTCATCATCCTTCACCTTTCTAACTTTCAGCTTCAAAAAATTATCGCCATACTTAAAAGCTGAATCATACTGTTTTTTATTAAAGTAGGCTTCAACAAGGTAAATATCTATGAATGTATACTCTGCTAATTTTCTGTCAACTGCCAAACATTGCATACTATACTTTATTGCGGTATCATCGCTCCAATCTACAGTAACTTCAGGTGGGAATATCCAAACTTTGAGGCTATCGATAATATGTATTTTAAGGCTGTCATTATGTGTCCATTGCCCAAAAGCAGTAAGGGTAAACGAAAGGGATATAAGTATGATTAAAAGCAGATGCTTCATACTAGTGCTTTATTTCGTTGGCGTTTTTTAGTGGCCCGTAACAATAAAGGTAGTGAATGAATCTTTTATCAGTATTACTAAAGGAAATAAAGACTATTAAAGCCCCTTTCGAGGCGGCATCCTTTTTAAGGTGGTTTAATTCTTTATAGTTAAGGTCTTTTATTGAATTTACTTTTTTTCTTCGCTCAATATTTCCTTCTCCTTTTGCTCCTGTTGTATCAAATCTTAACGAATCATTTTCAATAACAACGACATCTTGCCAATTTATTATTTTGTTTTTAGTAGTACCTGTATTTTGCCCAAAGGCAGTAAGAGTAAAGCAAAGGGATATAAGTATGAATAATATAAGCTTCATGCTATTGTTTTATTTCATTGCCTTTTTCATCATAGCTTTTAAAAGATACCTGTTTCCCTTTTGTATAAGTAGTTTCTTCAGCTATCTTGCCAGTCTCATAATAATCTTTTGCCACTCCATCCATTAGGCCATTAGTATAAGGCGTTATATGTTCTAAAATACCATTCTCATAGTATCTCTTTGATATTACTGGGTTACCATCTTTGAACGTATTTTCAAAAGATACTTTACCACTTTCGAAATAAATCCTTTCAATCCCATCCTCTTTGCCTTCTTGGAAAGGCATTTCATCCAGCATGGCTCCACTTTCAGAGTATTCTTTAACCAAGCCATGCAGTTTACCATTTTGGTAGGGCATTTCGGCTTCCAACTTTCCATCTTTATAGAAGACTCGAACTATTCCAAATGGTATACCATCCTTATAAATACAAAGTCGGTACAAGGGTGAATTAGTATCTGTCGTAACTTTACCACTCATGCCCATATATTCTACCCACTTACCTTCTTTTACCGTATCTTTTAACTCATTTTTTGCTTCTGCCTTATTGGCAAAACCCCTATCAGTAAAGCCATTCTGCTGCTCACAAGCAATGAGTGTGGTTAACAAGGATATAAGTATGATTAAGAAAGGTTTCATGTTATTGCTTTATTACATTGCCGTTTTCATCGAAGTTCTTTTTTGAGTAGGCCGTATCATTCAAGCCTAAAAATTCTCTTACGAAATCATTCTTTATTTCATTACCGTTTTCATCATAGGATTTTGTTTTCCCATTTGCAAATCCATTGGTAAAGAGCAGTTCACTTTTCAGGTTCCCATTTTCGTAATAACATTTTATTATGCCGTTTACTTTACCCTCAGTATATGGATTCTCAACTTCCACTTTGCCACTCTCGTAAAACACCTTCTTAACACCATTCTCCTTGTCATTAGTGAATGGAGCTTCAATCAGTAACTTCCCGCTTTCATAATATTCTTTCATAACACCATTTATTTTGCCTTCTGTGTATGGAATTACCCATTCTACTTTTCCATCCTCGTAAAATAATTTTGACATGCCATTTAATATACCATCAGAGTATGAGTATTAATCAATTAAATGACCATTTTCTCTGAATCTTTTGCAATCGCCATTTAGTTTACCATCCGTCATTGGGCATTCAGCTTTAAATTTTCCATCCTCATAGTATGACATTTCAAAGCCATTCTCCTTGTCGTTATCATAATGTGTTATCGTTTCCAGCTTCCCGTCTTTATAATAAATCCTTTCAATTCCATATCGCTTCCCAGCTTTATATATTGTCAAGCTATAGTAAGGAGCATTGGTGTCTGTAGTATATGTTTGGGTTGAATCAACATACTCAAACCACTTCCCATCCTTCAAGCTATCTATAAATTCATTCTTTGCCTCAGCCTTATTGGTAAAGCCGTTCTCTGGATGCTCACAAGCAAATAGAATAAGACAACAAGTAATAATAAGCAGCGTTGATGTGGTTTTGCTTTTCATAGTGGTAAATTTAATCAAAAAGCAATAACGAGCCAAACTATGGCCGTGGCTCAGACGGTTAGAGCAGCGGACCAGATTTTATCCCTCAAATCAGAAAACATAACATTTCTTTCTTTAATGTAGGAAAAATTGCTTCAATTTTTCTGCGACAATTTCAGGTTTACCGCTATTGTCTGCCGCCAAATGTCCAAGCCCTGAAAGTTCTATCTTAGTAGCTTCTGGTAGAACAACACGTAATTGATTAAGGGTGAGTTTTAGAAAACCTTGACTTTTGGAACCACCAAGAAGCAATATTTTAGACTTTAAGTCCTTACATGTATTTAATAGTTCTGCCGATTCTCTTACAATTTTATAATCATATTGAAAAGTCGGTACTAATTGTTTGAGTGGGATTTCATCATCTTTCAATTCACCCTTTTGTCGCTTTATGAGAAAATCCATTAATGGTGCTGTCATAAATCTGGGCAAAACGGAGAATAACGATTTATCCCCAATTCCTTTCATGATGAGTATAAAAGCTTTCCCTAAATGTCCTTTTGATATAGCAATTTCATAGTCTGCATACCATTCAAGTGGAATAGAATCTCCTATAGGAATTGGGGGCTCATATAATGCAATTCTTTTTAATGAAGGAGTATAAATTGCTGCTTGAAGAGCAATAGTAGCACCTGAGCTTAATCCGAAGATATTTTCTGTGTTTGTCTTTTCAACCAATGCTTGTATGTCTTCACTTTCACCAATAAGGCTATGTTTAACACGAGTACCACTTAAACCTCGACCTTGTCTGTCAGGAATATATACAGTAAAATCCTTTGATAGGATTCTACCAAGCTCCATGAAATTCTGCGAAGTCATCATTGCTCCATGTACGAGAATAATTCCTTGTCCATGTCCGAACTGTCGGTAACCAATAGAAGTACCATCTTTAGAAATTACATATCCAGTCGATTCATTCATGGGAGCAAAGTTAAAGATTCGGTCCATAGCTCAGACGGTTAGAGCAGCGGACCGAAATTATCCCTGTATCATTATATTTGTGCATCGTTTTTTGAAAATATCGCACACTTAAAAGCTACACCTATAATAAAAAAAGCACCTACGAAACTCGTAAGTGCTTGATAACGAAGTGGGCCCAGTAGGACTTGAACCTACGACCAACGGATTATGAGTCCGCTGCTCTAACCGTCTGAGCTATAGGCCCTGAATAAATTGAGGATGCGAATTTAATAGAATATTTGATTTCATTCGGAATACTTCATGAAATTATGTCTGAACCTATACCAATCCCGACCAAAAGTCGGGACTGCTCCAACTGTCTGAACTATAGGCCTGAATAATTTGAGGTTGTTAATTTAATAGAGCAATTGATGGGTTTCCAATTAGGTCTGGGATAGCTAAGTTTCGGAATTCAATTTTTTTATTGCTGAAAATGCGAGGATTTTTCTCTTTCAATCCATTCTAATATCTTTTTTTTGCTTTTCCATTTCTTTAATTGCCGTTCAAGAGAAATAGCTTGTGTTTTATTGTCGAATTTTTTATAAAAAAGAATATTCCATTTACCTTTACCACTTGTATATTTTCCAGTTGATTCATTATGTTGTCTTAAGCGGTTTTCAATATCAGATGTATAACCAATATAGAGCCCAGCAGTAGTTTCAGACTGTAAAATATAAGTGAAAAAGAAAGTTTGATTTGGTATGAGTTCCACCTTTGAACTATATTTGAACCTCCGGCCAATCCCGACAAAGAGTCGGGACTGCTCTAACCGTCTGAGCTATAGGCCCTGAATAATTTGAGGCTGCGGATTTAAAGATTTGTGCATTACTATGAACCAAAAAGCATCTAAAAATATTACAACCGTCATATTCGACCTTGGCGGCGTACTCTTTGATATTGACTATTCCCTTACCCAGAAGGCGTTTATAGCGCTTGGGGCTGCCAACTTCCAGCAGCAATATTCTCAGCAGGTGCAGCATGGTGTTTTCGATGAGTTTGAAAAAGGCAATATACCTGCTTCTCATTTCAGGCGCGAGGTGCTTAAGTGGCTGCCTGCAACTACTACCGACGTGCAGGTTGATAAAGCGTGGAATGCATTACTGATTGGGTTTCCTAAAGAAAAGGTAGAATTGGTGAAAAGGTTGAGGAACAAGTATAAGATACTGCTGCTGAGTAACACCAACGAAATACACCTGCCAGCAGTTATGCAAATGATGTACAGGGAGCATGGCCCTGGCGTTATGGGGCAGATGTTCGAAAAAGAATACTACTCATGCAAAATGGGTATGCGTAAACCAGATGCTGAAATATTCCGGCATGTACTAACCGAAAATAAACTGGAAGCCTCTTCAACCCTGTTTATAGATGATTCTATACAAAATGTAAAGGGCGCTGATAGCGTTGGCATTCAAACCCTGCATTGCGTGCCGGGTGTCAGTCTGTTCGAATATTTTGAAGGATAGCCTACTTGATCTCCTGGCAAAGCTCTATAAGTACTCCACTGGCGCTTTTAGGATGCACAAAACATATAAGCTTGTTGTCTGCACCTTTTTTGGGTTTATCTGATAACAACGTAAAACCCTGCTTTTTTAAGTTTTCCATTTCGGCTACTATATCATCTACCTCAAAAGCTATATGATGTACTCCTTCTCCTTTCTTTTCAATAAACCTGGTTATAGGGCTATCAGCCGATGTGCCTTCCAGCAGCTCTATTTTGCTTTCTCCTACCTTAAAAAATGAAGTGAGTACATTCTCTGATTCCACCTGTTCGGTCTTGTAAGAAGGGGTTCCCAAGAGGTTTTTATAAATGGTATTAGCATCGTTAATGTTCTTAACCGCTATACCCAAATGTTCAATTTTTTTGATCATGATAGAGAGTTCTAAAAAAAGAAACCCGAGTAGTATGCTCGGGTTTGTTCTATAAATACTGTATTGAAAATTATTTCTTCTTTACAAATTGGGTCATACTGTTATCATAGTTAAGGTAGTAAATACCTTTCTTCAAGTCAGTGACATCTACCTTATCGCCAAAACCTCTCTTGGCAATATTACCATACTCATCATAAATTTCGTACATAGTAGGGGTTGAGAAGTTAACCACATCTTTTACTGCTTCCGGGCCTTCAGTTACTGCTGGCTGGTCAGAGTTGAACTCGGTAGGGTTCGACATACGTGGTTGGCCGGTATAGTCAATTTGCTTAACCCTGAATTTGTTTTTGCCTGAATTAGGAGATACTTTAAACTGGTAATCATGCGGGTCAGCGGTACCAATACCATCAACTTCGCCTACTTTCACCCATTTGTTCCACCTGAACTGCTCAATTACGTATGTAAGTTTACCGCTTTCGTCTTTAGCGGTCCATTTAAGTGTGCTGCTTTTAGGGTCAACTGCAATGGTTTGAATGGTAAATGTGCTTTTAGGCTTAAGTACCTCAGGGTTAAGCACCTTAGGTGTGCAATCGTCTTTATGCTCAATCTTTACAACTACTTTATCGCCTTGTTTTAAACCGAGATTCTTAAAATCAATTTCAAATGCGCTTGAGTTCACCTCATCGGTTGTAACCTGACCGTTAACAGAAACTTCATATGCACAAAAGCCCACACCGCTACTGGCGAATGGGTTTTGAACGTATAAATTTTTGCCCTGGTAATTACCTTCAAGTACTATAACGCCAGCGTGAGAAATACCTATTCCCACAAAAAATATGATGATGTATATAATTGACTTGGTCACTTTCTTATTCACAATGTTCACAAATATAGAAAAAACTGTAGTTCTAAATATTATTGGCCAGGAATTTTTGCGCTGCAATATTAACAACTTAATTCCATATTTAAAAGAGTTTTCTCCTTTTTTGCATTTACCCCTCCAAAATCACTTTTTTTGCCCATTATATCGGGCGGAATATTATTTTTGCAGAAAACACCCCGTCTATAAGTTTATGAAAAGAATTTTATTGCTTCTTGCTATTTGTTCCGGTTTATGTTTTTACTCATGTAATCCTTCGGGCGGAAAGAAGGAAAACAGGGTAGCCAAAGGTAACCGCTATTATGGTGGTACCATACGTTTAAATGAAGGTACACCGGTACTTGATCTGTACCCATATTACATTTACGATAACGTTTCTTATGCTATTGCTTGTCAGATATATGATGGCCTTGTAAAGATCAACCCGAAGGACCTTTCAGTAGTTCCGGATATTGCTAAAAAATGGGATTTGGATGAAAGCGGTACTTTGTATACTTTCCATCTTAATACCAATGTGAATTTCCAGGATGACCCTTGTTTTGCGAATGGCAAAGGCAAAAAAGTTACAGCCAACGACTTTAAATATTCGATGGAGCAGCTTTGTACAGCTACCCCTGATAACGTAGTGTTTTCGATTACTTTTAAGAATACTGTAGAAGGAGCCAATGAGTATTATGAGAGCAGCAAAAAAGGAAAACCTTCTTCAACCATTAGCGGAGTAAAAGTGCTGAATGACTCTACAATTCAGATCAAATTACTTAAAAGAAACCCTGTTTTCCTGAATATGCTGGCTGGCCCGGGTGGCTTTGTATTGGCACAGGAAGCGGTAGAAAAATATGGTAAAGGATTACACGTGGGTACTGGTCCGTTCATATACAGTGCTGCGAGTGATTCAGAGAAATTAATACTTACGGCTAATCCTAACTATTTCAGGTTCGACAGTGCCGGTAACCGCTTACCGTATGTTGATACCTTAGATGTAACCTTTATACAGAACAGGGCAGAAGAATTTAAAACGTTTATTGACGGCAAGTTAGATTATATAGTTAGCGTTCCTTCAACCCAGGTTGATAAAATGGTGGAAGAACAAATAGCTGATTTCCAACACAGGCCACCTAAGTATTTATTGGCTCGCATGCCCGAAATGTCAACTCAATACTATGCGTTTAATTTGGCTAAGGCGCCATTCAACGATATCAGGGTGCGTAAGGCATTCAGTTTAGCTATTGACCGTAATAAAATTGTGAGTGAAGTATTACAGGGCGAAGCATTTGCACCGGGCTTGCATGGCGTTACTCCTCCTACATTTATGTATGCTAGTAACCCTGAGGACAACTACGATATTTCGAACATAAAGGGCGATTCACTGAATGTTGAGTTAGCTAAAAAATTATTGAGCGAAGCAGGTTTCCCTGACGGAAAGAAATTCCCTACCGTATCACTTGAACTGAATAGCGGTGGTGGTATCAATACAAGTGTAGCATTAGAAGTTCAGAAAGAACTTGAAATGAATCTTAATGTGCATATCAATTTCAACATTGCCAGTTTCAGCCAAAAGCTTGAAGATGGCAGGTACCTGAGGTATGATATGATCCGTTCAGGCTGGATAGCAGATTATCCTAACCCGGTAGATTTCCTTCAGTTGTTCCTGGGTACCAATGTTCCTGATTCTGCAGGTCAACCTTCGTACTACAACATTACCCGTTACAAAAACCCTGAATACGATAAGCTGATAGAACAGGGCCTTGCAGCAAATAGCATACACGAAGCTTATAAATATTACCAGCAGGCGGAACAATTAGCAATTAGCGATGCTCCAATTATGGTTCTTTGGTACGATCAGAACTATAGCCTTACACGTTGGCCAATTATGGCTCTCTATCCTAACTCAATGAACTACCTCGATATGTCGTGTGTATATATTGACCAGAGGAGTGTAGAGATGTTAAAAGCATCGCAAGATTCAGCAAAGAAAAAATAAGCATGATCAAAAATGCTCCTATATGGGTTCGTAGTATTGCAGTAGCTATGCTATTTGCAATGACCTATTATTTTGCGGGCTACAGGATAGTTTATTTTATGCTGACCAAAGATGCCAAATCATATGCATCGGTTGAAATGAAAAAGAAGAATGTAGTGCTTGAAAAACTGCAATTCGATAAAACTGAATACAGCAAGGTGAAATGGACCGAAGGCAATAAGGAGTTTTCGTACAATGGACAATTGTATGACGTGGTAAGTGTTTCAAATACCAATGGTATTTATTCTGTTCAGGCATATTCCGACAAGAACGAAACACAATGGGTAAAAGCCTTGAATGATTTTGTAAAACAACTCTTCCCTGCCAATAACAGCAAGAGTAACAAAAATGTGGAAAGTGTTATCTCAGCTTTTCAAAATGAATATTTGCCGCTGAATACAATTAAGGTAATGTCTCCCGATGTTACTTATACTGCTCACTTTTCACACAATATAAAAGTTGCATCGCTTTGTACAGATACCAGTATCTGGCACCCGCCAATATTCTGCTAATTATCTTTTTATAGGCGCATTCTCTTTTTGAGGAAGCGGCTTTGCTCATGCTTGAGGAAGCAGAGTTATGTAATTAGCCCCAATTCAAATTCTAATTTACTATGAGAACATTTAAGACATTATTATTTATTGCCTTTTTATTTGCAGGCTTTTCAGTATTTGCACAAAACGGATTAACAGGAAAGATTATAGATACAACAAGTGGTACAGCTTTGCCTGGCGCCGTTATATATATTCCCGATCTTAAAGTGGCAGCGCAATCAGCGCCCGATGGAAGCTATGCTATAAACAATATTCCACAAGGTACCTTTGTTGTAGAAGTGCATATTTTAGGATATAAAGTAATTTCAATGCCGATAAAGATAAATGGCATAGTAAATCAGAATTTTACGCTGATACCATCAGAATTCCAGGAAGACGAAGTAGTTGTTACAGGTAACTCTAAAGCAGCAGAGGCAGAGCATAACCCGCAACCTACTACCGATGTAACCAACGAATATATTAACCAGCACTCTTCCACAAATGTTATTGATGCTATAGCAACTGCACCGGGAGTTTCTGTAATAACCGACGGGCAAAGCATTGGCAAGCCTATAATAAGAGGATTAGGATATAACCGCGTTCTCACAATTAACGACGGAGTTGAACAAGTTGACCAGCCCTGGTTCGATGAGTTTGGTATTGAAGCCGATCCTGACGCAGTTAACCGTTATGAAATATTAAAGGGCCCCGGTTCATTAGCTTACGGCTCCGATGCTATTTCCGGCGTATTGAACCTTATTCCTGAAGACCCACTGCCTGCAGGGCAAACCAAAGGAGATGTTCTATTCAATTACCAAACTAATAACGGATTGATAAATAATATGTTTCACCTGGCAGGAACATCTATGAGTGGTGTTTCTTGGAGTGCAAGGGTTGATAATATTATGGCTCATGCTTACCAGGATCCATATGATGGATATGTATTGAATTCGCAGTTCAGTAATTTTAATGCTGACGGAACTATTGGCATACATAAGAAATGGGGATACACCCAACTTCATGCCAGCTATTTTTACATGAACACCGGAATTGTAGATGGAACAAGGGACTCAGTAGGAAACCAGTTGATGCCTGTATACTACACCGGCATTACACCAACTCCACCGTTCCCTTTTGCTTATGTAGAACCTAACCAACAAGACCAGCGAACCTATACCCCCTTTGTTATTTACCAATATATTCATCACTACAAATTGGTTTGGGATAACAGTATTGCAGTAGGCGATGGTGCAATAAAAGCCATTTTTTCATACCAAAGGAACCAGCGTGAGGAAATGAACGACCCGACACAACCTAATGTGCCTATCATTTATTATAATTCAAATGCAGTAACGTATGATGTGCGTTATGTGGCTCCTCAAATAGGGAATTTTAATTTCTCGGTTGGTGCAAACGGAGTTTACCAAAACTCACAAAGTCTTGGCTTTGTTCAGCTGATACCAGACTATAACTATATGCAGATAGGTGGTTTTGCTATTGCCAGCGAAAAAATTGGCAAGCTGAACCTGAGCGGTGGTATCCGTTACGATATGAGAACATTTACCGGTGAAGAACGTTGGGTATCTACCGATACACTTACTCCACAAGTACCTGTAGCTCCTAATACACCAAATTCGTTTGAAGAGTTTACTCCTTTCACCAGCCACTTCAGTGGTATGTCAGGAAGTATTGGCGGAACCTATGATTTCACCAAAAACGTATATGCTAAACTTAACATAGCACGCGGCTGGAGAGCGCCCAATGTAAATGAATGTGGCGCCGATGGTGTACATGATGGTACTGTAGTATTTGAAATTGGCGATAATAACATTAAGCCTGAAACAAGCCTGGAAGAAGACATTGCTTTCGGAGTGAATTCAAAAGATGTGAATTTTGAAGTAGATGGATTTGTAAATACCATTACTAATTTCATTTACGCAAAAGGCTTATTAAGCGCGCTCGGCGGAGATTCTGTAAGCAATGCGCTTAGCGTGAACGGTACTTTATTCCCCGATGCACCGGTATTTAAATATACCAATGGTAATGCACAGTTAGAAGGAGGAGAAATAACACTTGATATTCATCCTTCAACCATGAAATGGTTAGAAATAAACTCAACCTTGAGTTATGTTACAGGCGGCCTGACAGGTATAAGTGATTCTACAAAATACCTGCCTTTTGTACCTCCAATGCGTATTACAGGAGATCTGATATTTCACTTAGGTAAAGTTTGCTCATTTATTAATGATGCATACCTTAGGGTTGGCGTTATAAACGTTGCGCAACAAAGCAATGTTTACAGAGAAGCGGCAATATATACCGCACTAAGTTCTTCTGCAACTCCTTTTGAATATGCAGCAAGCCAGAATGCTGAAGCAGGCTACACCTTGTTCAATGCGGGTTTAGGCGGACATATTTTGAAACATGGCGGAAAAGAAGCCTGCGAACTTTATGTGATGTGCAATAACATGTTTAACACGGGCTATATGGATTATATGAGCCGTTTTAAATACTACCCTGTAAACCCTGCAACCGACAGAGTAGGTGTGTTCAATATGGGCAGAAACGTTAGTTTTAAACTTATTGTTCCAATTAATTTTAATGAGAAATCAACAGCAGTTGCTGACAAAGATTGATTGATTTTTTTAGTACTGAAAACCCTGTTTCGCAAAAGTGGAACAGGGTTTTCTTTTTTAAGATAATAGTGGCAATTGCTCCGGCAAGTTGCAGGCATTGCAAATCTGGCATTTGGTTTTCGATAGCCACAACATGTTATCGCTCAACTTAGGATCGCTGAATTTAACCCCGTTCATAAGGCTTTGACGCTTTAAAGGGTCCGTCATTAAATACTTTATGGCACGGAAAGGCACACGCTTTAAATATTCTTTGGTATTAGGGTAATTGGTAACGAGCCGCACACATAAATTATCTAAGCCATGCTCAATGGTGCGTATGTCGAATACTTCTACCTCGCAACCATAGCCTATTATTATGGCATCACCACCCCATTCATGTTCCAGCGAAAACAAAAGTGTTTCACTTCGCAATTTGATAGACAGAATACAATCCTTCTCTAATTCATTCGCTTTATAAACCCTTGGTTCTGCACCTTTCAGGTCGATGGTGTAAAAAACAGAGTCACTGTAATCGGTGAGTTGGATAGCATACTTTATCTCTTTCCTCTGCGCCTCAGGTATAATGTAAAGCTTGTTCTTAAGGTGTTCTTTCAGCTTGTTGAACACCTCTTCAGCCGCTGCATCACTTATCTTTTTGTGTTTTCTTTTCTCTGCAATCTCATTTGTATACTCTTCATCAATCAGGTAAGTAAGCCCCTCAGGTTTTAGCTTAGCGCGATATGGAGAAACTAAATTCAGTTTTCCATTCTCAATAAAATCTCCGGGGTACATGGCGATAACTTCAGTATTCACAGGTTGCTCGCCCATGTAGCTTTTAAAGTAAGCTTGTATCTTATGTCTTGGGAATTTCGTTTCGTTCATCCAGCGCTGTGCATCATCAAGCAAAACAAAATCACTGGCGAAAGGCACTGCATACCTGGGTTTCAACAGGCTTGTTATTTTGCAAAAGTTATTGAGGAAGAACAACTCCCTTGTCTTTGCAATCTCTATATCATCCTTGTCTTTGAACTTAAAGCAGTTGGGGAAGTATGATGCACCGCCATAGCTCGAAAAAACATAATCTATCTTTTTCCACTTGGCATTTATCTTGGCTGCTATCTTCTCAATTAGTAACTGTGGCGCGGAGTGCAGGGCATCGTTCACATCTACCAACACTTCATCCTTATGCTCTATTACTATTACATTATCGAGGTTATTTGAGAAATAAGTAACACGTGTATTATCATTCAGGTGGTAGGTTTTTTCGTTGATGGCCTCGGTAACATGGGTAAAGCCCATGCTGCCAAAGAACTCTTTCGCACCATCGTACCAGCTATAGGGAAAGAAGACCTTTGCCTTCTTGTCCAACAAAGCAAGACTTTCCGGGTGGCAGTGATCCTCGTGGCCATGGGAGTAGAGTATATAATCAGCATTAAGTGCGGGACTATAATCAACCGGCTTGGGGAACAGGTACCACTGTCCGCAGTACGCCGGTCCCTTGAGCCAGGGGTCGGTCACTATCTTCAAGCCATCGGCTTCTACCAGCATGGCACCGTGGCATATGTAGCTTATCTTGAACATAGGGCAAAGTTAAGCAATTGGCCCGCCTAAAACAGCCCATGAATGTGCCCCGCCTAAATCCTCCCCTTGAGGGGAGGACTTAAGGAGTCTTTCTTCCATGAACCTTCCCCTCAAGGGGAAGGTTTGGTTGGGGCAGTTTGGAGAGGGCGGAAAGAATATCTTTTTATTTTTGGTATACCATAGTAGTAAAATGAAGTTCACCGAAAGGCCATTTATACATAACGCTTCACCGGAAATTATTAAGAGAGCAGCGGATTTGAGGTGCAATACCACCCCTGCTGAAAAAGCTTTGTGGCAAAGGATAAACAAGAGTCAGTTATATGGCCTGAGGTTTAAAAGTCAGCACCCGATATGGAAATTCATTGTAGATTTTTATTGCCCTAAGTTGTTTTTGGTAATTGAAATAGATGGGGAGGTTCACAACAAACCCGAGGTAGCTGAACGTGATGAAGGCAGGGAGCATGAACTAAAGAACTATGGATTAAAGGTTCTGAGATTTAGTAATGAAGAGGTATTAAGCAACTTAGAAAACGTGGTGGAGAAAATCAGGGAGGTGCTAACTACACCAATTTAGCAGCCAATGAATGTGCCCCGCCTAAATCCTCCCCTTGAGGGGAGGACTCAACGAGTATTCTTCCTTAAATCTTCCCCTCGAGGGGAAGGTTTGGTAGGGGCAGTTTAGAGGGGCATATAACACCCCTTTCCCCTAAAATTATCAATAAAGAACAATAGAATTACAATACCCAAACTCGCCCCAAAATACATATAAACAATTGATAATCAATATATTGTCTGTAAATTGTTAAAAAATTACGCAAAACGGGCGCCCAAATGCATCTTAGTACATAAAAAGCGCAGGTTAGTACATGGTTTGTATTTTCTATTTATTTTTTTCTATACATTTCGGACATTAAAATTGTATTGGAATAAAATTCAATAAATTTTTATGTGATTTAGTTTGACTTAATTTATTGTATTTTGCTCAGAATGTAGTAATTAGATATATTGATGCGAGATTTAATTGATGTTTATGTTAAATTACTTATAGCAGTTATTACTTTGCTTGTTCCCCTTCTTATTTTTTATATTAATCTAGCATCTAATGCTAAGAAAAATAAACTAGAAGAATACGATAAAAAGATTAAGGAACTACAGGATGGTAATAAGCTTGATAATGTTGATCCAACAGTGTTTGAGGTTAGAGTGAAGGATATACATGATGAAATTGAAATACTGAAGGCTCAAAAACAGAGTGATTTGAAGCTTTTAAATCCCGTGGTTCAATTGAAAAACATTTACGCTACTTTGCTAGCCTCATTTTCACTTATTATTATTGATATCGCAATTAGGAATGGAGTTATATTTCCTTACAACCAAATTGCATCAGGTATAATCATTGGATTAAGTCTTGCATTGTTTTTATATACAGCTATTTTAATACGAAGAGTTGCCTTGGTGGCAATTAAAACCAAAGAAGATTTAGAAAAGGATTTAAATAAATGAAATTAGCAAACGAAGTTATTGATGAATTCTTAGTGAAATCCTCTTATACAGGTTCTTTAATACTATATTACGTAAATCTAAGGTATAGGAATAAGGAAGCTTTTAAGAGATCTGATTTAGAGCAAATAGGAACAGGCGATTATTGTCATGGATATTTTGTTGCATGCTGTGCATTCGGCCTTTTTGATTATACTACTAAGAATGATATCATTAATATTACTTATGTTAATGAACATCTTTCTCAAGAAATCAAAAAAAATTTATACGAAAGGGCTAAGAAGCACGATGATAAATATCCCGATTCTATTAAATGGATTGATGATCTGACAAAAGTAGAAGGCCTCTAATAGCGATCGCTCTCGCAAGTTTACTTCAGCGTAACGTTCGTTACAAATAACCAAAGTTTCAAACTTTGCAATAGGGTTGTTGAAAAACAATAATTAAAAACCCTAAATCAATCTACACGTTTTCAAAAAACGATATATTTGCCGCGTTAACCTTTTTATATGGCTAAAGTAACCATCGACGGCATAGAGATAGAAGTACCCGACGGCACGACTATACTGAATGCTGCCCGTATGATAGGAGGGAAGGTAGTTCCTCCAGCTATGTGTTACTACAGCAAGCTCAAAAAAACCGGTGGCTATTGCCGCACCTGCCTCGTAAAAGTGGCTGCAGGCTCTGCCAAAGATCCCCGCCCAATGCCTAAGCTGGTGGTTTCATGCTCTACACCCGTGCAAGATGGTATGGTGGTTCAAAGTTCTACCTCGCCCGAAGTTACCGAAGCACGCCGTGGAGTGGTTGAGTTTCTGCTTATTAACCACCCCCTCGATTGTCCAATTTGCGACCAGGCAGGTGAATGCAAATTGCAAGACTTAGGATATGAACATGGCTTGGAGAAGACCCGTTATGAGTTTCCCCGCCGCAAGTTCGAAATGGTAGATATAGGAGATAAAATAAAGCTCCACATGACCCGTTGCATACTCTGTTACCGTTGCGTGCGTGTGGCAGAACAGCTGACCGACAAGCGTGTGCATGGCGTAATGAACAGGGGCGATGTATCGGAAATAACTACCTATATACAGAATGTAGTTGATAACGATTTTTCGGGTAATGTAATAGATGTGTGCCCTGTGGGAGCGCTTACGGACAGGACCTTCCGCTTTAAGAGCCGTATATGGAACGTGAAACCAATGGATGCCCACCGCGATTGCAAAAAGTGCACTGGCAAGGCAATTGTGTGGTACCAGGGTAAGGATATTTTAAAGGTATCGGCCCGTAAGGATAAGAACGAAGAAATTGAACAGTTCATTTGTAACGAGTGCCGTTTCGAAAAAAAGAAGACCGAAGACTGGGTAATTGAAAAACCAACCCACATCGACGATCATTCAGTTATTGCACAAAACCACTACGAACATCCGAAAGAATTGAAAATGGGTCATGCGCATCTCATTAAGAAACTACCTGATACAGAAAACAAATAACGAAGTGGAAAAGAAAAACAGTAAGAGTCCGACATTCAAAATTCAGCATTCAAAATTCAACATTTGTATTTAATGACTTTTACCGGATTCCTCATATATAAAGCTTTACTAGTACTTATAGTCTTTACCATTTCGCTGGTAATTGCTATGTATTCTACCTATGCCGAGCGTAAGGTGGCAGCTTTCATGCAGGATAGAATTGGTCCGAACCGTGCTGGTCCTTTGGGACTTTTACAACCATTAGCCGATGGTGTAAAAATGTTCATGAAAGAAGAAATTATCCCAACTGTATCAAGCAAGTTCTTATTTATCCTTGGTCCGAGTATTGCCATGTTCACCTCTTGTATTACCGGTGCGGTAATTCCCTGGGGTGCTGCGTTGCATATTGGCGGTAATGTTTACCCATTACAGGTAACCGATATTAATATTGGCATCCTATATATTATGGCTATCACATCAATAGGTGTGTATGGTATAATGATTGGCGGCTGGGCATCGAACAACAAATATTCATTGCTGGGTGCATTGCGTGCATCATCGCAAATGATAAGCTACGAAATTGCTATGGGTCTGGCTATTATAGCATTGGTTATGCACACAGGCACACTGAGCCTCAACAAAATTGCTGCTATGCAAACAGGCTGGCACTGGAACATTGTTTACCAGCCAATCGGTTTCCTTATATTTTTAATTTGTGCTTTTGCTGAAACCAACCGCACTCCTTTCGACTTACCTGAAAGTGATTCAGAACTTATTGGCGGTTACCACACCGAATACAGCAGTATGAAACTGGGTTTCTACCTCTTTGCCGAATACATCAACATGTTCATTTCATCGGCTATTATGGCTACCCTTTATTTTGGTGGCTACCACATGCCGTTCATCGATAGTCTGGGATTATCAGACAATTTTGTTGCCATTTTAGGCATCGTTTTCCTCTTCGCGAAAATATTTTTCTTCATATTTTTCTTTATGTGGGTAAGGTGGACCTTACCGCGTTTCCGGTACGATCAGCTGATGAATTTAGGCTGGAAAGTTTTAATACCTTTGTCTATATTTAATGTAGCATTAACGGGTACTTTAATGTGGATTTTCGGTAGGATTCATTAATAAAAAGAAAGATGCAGGCGCTCACAACACGTTCAAAAATTGCGGTAAACAAAAAGATGTCGTTCAAAGAGCGCATCTATATACCTGCTATTTTGGGTGGTATGGCCATTACACTGAAGCACTTCTTTAAAAAGAAAGTCACCGTACAATACCCTGAACAAACCCGCGAATTTGCTCCTGTTTACCGTGGTCATCACGTATTGAAGCGCGATGAGAACGGCGCTGAACGCTGCACTGCCTGCGGACTTTGTGCCGTAGCCTGCCCTGCCGAAGCTATTACCATGGTGGCGGCTGAACGTAAAAAAGGCGAGGAAGCTTTATACCGCGAAGAAAAATATGCTGCTGTTTACGAAATAAATATGCTGCGTTGCATCTTCTGTGGCCTCTGCGAAGAAGCCTGCCCTAAGGAAGCTATATTTTTGACCGACGAAATGGTCCTTACCGATTATGGCCGTAAAGGTTTTGTTCACGGAAAAGATAAATTGGTTGAGCCGATGGATAAGGACAAGAGGATTGACGTATCTAAACGCCAGACCCCTGCAGTTGCCGAGTTCAAGAAGCACCCTGAATATGCGCACAACCAGTTATACACCAAACAACTGAAGCCATGATGCAGGATAACTTACAAAAGTATCTCTTCCTCATTCTTGGCCTCTTTGCTGTTTTGTCGGCGCTTATGGTGGTCTTCACCAAAAACCCGGTGCACAGTGTACTTTATTTAGTGCTTACATTTTTTGCCATTACCGGCGAATACATTTTACTCAATGCCCAGTTCATTGCCATTGTAAATATTATTGTTTACGCGGGTGCCATTATGGTGCTCTTCCTGTTTGTTATTATGTTATTGAACCTGAACAAAGAAACCGAACCGCATAAAAATCCTTACCTGAAATTTGCCGCTGTAATTACCAGCGGGTTGTTGTTACTCGTTATTGTGGGCTCATTAAAAGCAGCCGATAACGCCATTGCCACACCATACCAGGGTGGTAAAGGACTTATTGAAAACCTTGCCGAAGTATTGTTTCACCAGTTTTTACTGCCATTTGAAGTATCGTCGATACTCTTTTTGGCGGCGATGGTTGGTGCGGTAATGCTTGGTAAAAAAGATATAAAATAAGAATAGAACGCTGATAACGCAGATCGATTAAGATGTCCGCAGATAACTACAAACATTCAGATATAACAGAAAAAATAATCAAGGCATATTATGATGTTTACAATACACTTGGTTACGGATTTCTGGAGAAGGTATATGAAAATGCAATGCTCATAGAGTTAAGAGGAATGGGATTATCTGTTGAGAAGCAAAAACCGATTAGCGTAAGTTATCACGGAAAAGAAGTAGGAGAATACTATGCTGATATTGTTGTAAATGAATGTGTGATAATTGAACTTAAAGCAGCTGAGGCCTTATGTGAAGAGCATGAATACCAGCTTATAAATTATTTAAAGGCAACTGATATTGAAGTTGGGTTATTGTTAAATTTTGGAAAGGAACCCGAAATAAAAAGAAGGGTATTTGCAAATAAGGAAATCATAGTGAATCATAAACAATCAGCGTCATCTGCGTTCTAACTAAATAAGACAGTGAATCAAAACATACACGGCATTCCTTTAGACTGGTTCATTATACTGAGCACTACCTTGTTCTGTATTGGTGTGCTGGGGGTGCTTTTCCGCCGTAATGCAATTATCATTTTCATGTCAATTGAGTTGATGCTCAATGCTGTTAACTTATTGCTGGTAGCTTTCTCTGCTTACCATGGCGATGCCGCAGGGCAGGTATTTGTGTTCTTTACCATGGCGGTTGCTGCTGCTGAAATTGCAGTGGGCTTAGCCATATTGGTAGTGATGTACCGCAATACAAAATCGGTGGATATTGATGTGTTAAACAGGCTTAAAGGATAGATGAACAATATTATACAACAAACAGCAGGCTTAATTCCATTATTCCCTTTAATAGGGTTTGTGATTATTGCATTGTTGAACAAGAGGTTGTCGAAGAGCTTAACAGGTTTGATAGCCTGCGGCGCTTTGCTCGCTTCTTTTGTGGTTGCCCTTATTATGTTCATGAATGTTCCTGAACAGGGTACCGTAGTTCATATTGCAGACTGGATAACCGCCGGAAGTTTTAACGCTTCGTTCTCGTTTTTAATTGATCCGCTCTCTTCCATATTCTTACTTATTATAACCGGTGTAGGTTTCCTTATACATGTATACTCGGTGGGTTACATGCACGACGATGAGAACCAGAATATTTTCTTCGCATACCTCAACCTCTTTATATTCTTTATGCTCATGCTTGTTATGGGCTCAAGCTACATACTCATGTTTGTAGGTTGGGAAGGTGTGGGCCTTTGCTCTTATTTGCTCATCGGTTTCTGGTTCAAAAACAAATCATACAACGATGCAGCCAAGAAAGCATTCATCATGAACCGTATCGGTGACCTTGGTTTCCTTATCGGCATGCTGCTTATCTTTAAAACATTTGGCACTACCGATTATAAAGGAGTATTCTCCCAGGCAAACGGATTCTTTACCGGCAACGGAGTAATAACTGCTATTACCTTATTATTATTTGTAGGCGCAATGGGTAAAAGCGCGCAGATTCCTTTATACACATGGCTGCCTGATGCAATGGCCGGACCAACTCCGGTATCGGCACTTATACACGCTGCAACTATGGTTACCGCCGGTATCTATATGGTGGCCCGTTCGGGTGTACTGTATGCTTTGGCGCCTGATACCATGTTTGTAGTTGGCCTTACCGGTGCAATTACTGCTGTGTTTGCTGCTTCAATCGCACTCACGCAAAACGATATTAAAAAAGTATTGGCCTATTCAACCGTTAGCCAGTTAGGCTATATGTTCCTTGGCCTCGGTGTGGGAGCTTTCTCTTCTTCGGTGTTCCACGTTATGACACACGCTTTCTTCAAAGCGCTTTTATTCCTTGCTGCAGGTAGTGTGATACATGGCCTGGGCGGAGAACAAGACATTCGTAAAATGGGCGGACTGAGATCGAAAATGCCTACTACATGGATAACCTTCTTATTGGGAACCATTGCTATTGCTGGTATTCCACCCTTCTCGGGCTTCTTCTCTAAAGATGATATACTGGCACATGCTTTTGCAGCCAACAAATTATTCTGGATACTCGGACTCATCGGTTCTATGATGACTGCTTTCTATATGTTCCGCCTTTACTTCCTGGTATTCACAGGTGGTTTCCGTGGCGGAGATAAAGTACATGCGCATGAGTCACCAAAGGTAATGACCATCCCCCTGGTTATTTTGGCTGTTCTTTCAACTATCGGCGGCTTTGTAGGCGTGCCCGAATCGCTCGGTGGTTCAAACCGTATCGATAAATTCCTCGAACCGGTATTTTCTGCTTCACCTATAAAAATGCTTTCGGTTGAAGGCGGTGGTGAACTTCCTATATCTGAAGTGACACTTATGGTGATAACTGTAATAATTGTTGCGCTGTTCATTGGTCTTGCTTACCGCAAATATTTCCAGAACAAAGAGGTACCTGCAGCCGAAAATCAAAAACTTCCTGCGTTACACAATACACTTTACCATAAGTATTATGTAGATGAAATTTACGCTGCTGTTATCACCAAGCCATTAGATAAAATTTCAGGTTTCCTCGAAAGTATTGTTGAAAGCCGTTTCATTGATAGTGTAGTGAACAAGCTCGGCACATTTGTAAACTGGACAGGCGGATTGTTGCGCCAGTTGCAAACCGGTAATGTTGACTTTTACATTTTTGTAATGGTAGTGGGAGTAGTGTTAATGATATTTTTCAAGTTGATGTAATATGCAGACTGCGATACTCATACTCATTCCTTTTATTGCAGCACTCGCGCAGTTGTTCGTTCCGCGCAAGTATGGCAAAAGGTTTGCTATATCAGCTTCTCTGCTTGCATTTGTAGTTTGCCTGGTTACGTTCATCCAATTCCCTGTTTCCGGCGATTACCAATATGTAACCGATGTTCCGTGGATAGCTTCTTTAGGCATCCATTTTAAAGTGGGCATGGATGGAATATCTATGCTGCTTGTATTACTTACTACATTCTTAGTTCCGCTAATTATTCTTTCAGTTGTTCAAAGTGAGACTCGTACACCGGTTTTCTATTCGCTCATCCTCTTTATGGAAATGGCGCTCATCGGTGTTTTTGTTTCATTAGATGGTTTCCTCTTTTATATTTTCTGGGAATTAGCGCTTATACCTATTTATTTCATATGCCTGCTGTGGGGCGGCGAGCACAAGGTTAGGGTTACACTGAAGTTCTTCATCTATACCCTTGCAGGAAGCTTGTTCATGTTAGTTGCATTGGTGTATTTATACTTACATACAGCATCTTATACTTTCGAAATTGGCGAATTGTATAAAGCAGGCCGTTCATTAGATGCACCTACACAGGGAATATTGTTCCTCTTCTTCTTCCTCGCATTCGGAATTAAAATGCCGGTGTTCCCATTGCATACCTGGCAGCCCGATACCTATACCGAAGCGCCTACACAAGGTACTATGCTGCTTTCAGGTATCATGCTCAAAATGGGTATTTACGGTGTTATCCGCTGGATGCTGCCTATGTTGCCTTTGGCATTACAACAATACGGCGACTATGCTATGTGGCTAGCTGTTATTGGTGTGATATATGCTTCTATAATTGCCATTACCCGTAGCGATATTAAACGTCTGATAGCGTATTCTTCTATTGCTCACGTTGGATTAATTGCTGCCGGTGTATTTGCAGGCAATGCAATTGGCGTGCAGGGTGGTATTATACAAATGCTCAGCCACGGTATAAATGTGGTTGGCTTATTCTTTATTGTAGATATTATTCAGCGCCGTACCAACACCCGTAAGATTGGTTCACTCGGTGGCATACGCCAGCAGGCTCCTTTCTTTGCAACTGCATTTATTATTCTTACACTGGGTGCTGTAGCACTTCCGCTAACTGACGGATTTGTTGGTGAGTTCCTCCTCATTAACGGAATTTATATTTACAAACCGGCTATGGCAGTAGTAGCAGGGTTCACAATCATATTAGGCGCTGTATATATGTTGCGCACTTACCAACGTACTACATTAGGGGAGACCTCGGTAGAGAGCGAAAAATTCTTCGACCTTACCCCGAACGAAAAAGCGGTACTTATTCCTTTACTGATATTAGTTATAGTGATAGGTATCTGGCCAAATATATTTTTGAAGGTGAGTGAACCTGCCGTAACGAAATTGTTAAGTGGAAATTAAAGCATTGAACTGAAACTATGATAACGCTTATAATACTTTCTGCTCTTGGTATACTGACGCTCTTCGCCCAGGTGCTGCGTTTCAGGAAAGGCCTGTTCCCGGTTATCCTGGTGGGACTGGCGGCGGCTTTCTATTTCACTTCAGCTGATTGGAATTCAAATCCGCAGGCTTGGTTCAGCAGCATGTTAGATTTCAACCATTATGCAATTGCGTTCTCTCGTTCTATTATCATCATCGCATTCCTTTGGTTCATGATGGCTAGGAATTATTTCCTGCAAGAGACCAGCGCGACAGATCATTTTGCATTGGTGATATTCTCACTGGTGGGTGCGGTATCTATGGTTTCCTATAACAACCTTACCATGTTATTCTTAGGTATAGAAATACTTTCTCTTTCTGCATACGTACTTGCAGCAAGCGATAAAGGAAACATACTTTCAAACGAAGCGGGTTTCAAATATTTCCTGATGGGCTCTTTTGCTACAGGCTTTTTACTCTTCGGTATTACACTTATTTATGGTGTATCAGGCTCATTCGACCTGCATGTTATACAACAAAGCGTAGGCACTCACCAACAACCTACCATGGTGTTGATTGGTATATTACTGCTCTTGGTTGGTTTGTGCTTCAAAGCATCTCTCGTTCCGTTCCACTTTTGGGCACCCGATGTATATGATGGTGCTCCCACTCCTGTTACTGCCTATATGGCTACAGTGGTTAAGACTGCAGCATTCGGCGCTTTCTTCCGCTTGTTCTACACCTGTTTCCCTGACCTGGTTTCGCAATGGTCGAACGTATTGTGGTGGATAGTGGTGCTTACTCTCTTTATTGCCAACATTACAGCCGTTCGCCAGAACAGCGTAAAACGTATGCTTGCCTATTCAAGCATTGCACACGCCGGTTACCTTGCCATTGCCATCGTGTCTATGAATGGTGCTGCTTCGGGCCGTGCTATACTTTATTACACACTTACTTATTCTATATCAACCATCACTGCATTTACCGTGCTTTATATTGTGGCACGTAATTCAGGCAGAGAAGATTTTGGTGCATTCGAGGGCCTTGCAAAAACAAACCCTTTCCTGAGTTTTGTAATAGTGGTTTCTATGTTATCACTGGCGGGTATTCCTCCAACAGCAGGGTTCTTCGGTAAATATTATATCTTCCAGAATGCTATTGCTACACATAACACCGGCCTTGTTTTGCTGGCGGTATTGGCTGCATTGATTGGTGTATTCTACTATTTCAGGGTTATTATTGCCGTGTACTTCAAACCTGAACAATCAAATATTCCGGTTGCTATAGGTGGCTTGCACCAAACAGTTTTGTTCATTACAACCCTGCTTACCATCTTACTCGGAATATTCCCAGACTGGGTTCTACAGTGGATATAGTTTTTTTTTGTTTTCCATGGTTAATGGAGCAAATCAATAAATAATAGTAATATAGTCTACTAAAGTAATGTCCCCGTATACCTATTAAGATGCTTTCAGAGATTAACCCTAAACTTGAAATACCAAGAATAAAGCCCATTCATGGAGTACTTGTAATAATCCTTATCATAGGTATTTGGAGTTTATATAATTATTATCAAACAAAAAAGATGGATTCAGTAAGCGCCCATCGTAAATTTACAGTAGGTAGAATAACTGGCGTAGATCATACTATTAGAAGTAGTAAAGCGGTTTTTTATAGTTTCAATGCGGATGGGAAAGAATATAATGGTAGTGTAAATATTTATAGGTTTGGCAGGGAAGGCTTTATAGATAAAAAGTTTCAGGTCATTTATGATTCCTTAGACCCTTCTAATAGCGCAATGTTGATTTTTCAAGAAACTTTTAATTATTTTAATCTTTCAATGCCTGACAGTTTATCCCCTTATAATAAATAAAACATCTTCCTAAAGAATAAACTCCGTGCTCCTCTGTGCTCTCTGTGTCTCCGTGGTGAATAAAAACTAAAGTATAATGCCTAAAGCAAGAATCCCTAGAATAGCAGAAGTATTATACCCCGGAGCTTTTTTCCGCATTCCTCAACCCGATAAAAAAACAGTTTACCTCACCTTTGATGATGGCCCTATTCCCGAGGCTACACCATTGGTGCTCGATATTTTAAAACGATACAATGCCAAAGCCACGTTCTTCTGTGTGGGCGATAATGTTACAAAGTATCCGCAGGTATTCCAGCGAATTGTAAGCGAAGGGCACTCATTCGGGAACCATACCCACAACCACATTGACGGCTGGAAAAAATCGGTGAAACAATATACCGATAATGTTGCTGTTTGTGCCGGGGTGGTTAATTCAAAATTGTTCAGGCCGCCTTATGGGAGGATAACCCTGAAACAATTCCGAAGACTGAAAAAAGACTACCGGATGATATTCTGGGATGTGCTGAGTATGGACTACGATTTGGAAATTAGTGCTGAAAACTGCCTCGATTTAGTAAAACGGTTCACCCGAGCGGGGTCAATAGTGGTTTTTCACGACAGTTTAAAGACCAAAGACAAGATACCCCATTTGCTACCGAAAACACTTGACTTTCTTGCAAGTGAAGGATATGAGCTACAGGCTATTCCCATGGCTTAAAACAGCCGCGACGAACGAGCTGAAAAATACGTTAAAAAACTGTTAAAATTTTTGTCACGGAATTGTAATTTTCTTTTACCTTTGGCGGCGATTAGAAAAAAATTACTCCTATATATGAATATGCCTTGTAAAAAGCTACAGAAGTCGTTAGTAGCTTTCCTCGCGTTTGTTCTTACGCTCGCCACCCCTAATTTATTACATGCTGCAGATGTCGCCAACGGACAAAAGGTCTTCAAGGCCAATTGTGCGCTGTGTCACAGCTTAGGAACAACCATTGTAACCGGTCCTGGTTTACAGGATGTTACCAAGAGGGTTCCTCAGCCGTATGCTGAGTGGATGCATAAATGGATCAAGAACAATGCAGCTGTTTTAAAATCAGGCGATGCATATGCCACCAAATTATTTGCTGATAATGCACAAAAAGCAATGACCGTTTTTGACGGAACATTGACCGATGCCCAGATAGATGATGTTATTGCATTCTTAGCTAATCCTCCAAAAGAAACTGCTGTTGCAAGTACCGGCGGAACGACTACCGGCGATAATGGCACTACTGAAAAGAAAGGTGGCAATGGCTGGATAGTACTTATTATTGTTGGTATACTCTTAGTTCTTACAACCGTATTACGCACCGTTCGTAAATCATTACAGGCTGTTGTAAATGAAAAGAGCGGCGAACCTGTTGAAGCTGACGGCAACGTATGGCAAGATATAAAGAGGTGGATAAGCAACCACAAATCAAGGTTTGCGGTTATTGTTATTTTCTTCTTCGCTGTTTCTACCGTTTATGGTTGGGAATACTTGTGGGGCATTGACGTAACCCCGGGTTACCAGCCTTCGCAGCCAATTAACTTTATGCACAAAGTGCACGCAGGCGACAATGGTATCAATTGCATATATTGCCACTCAGGCGCTGAAAAAGGAAAAGTTGCAGGTATACCTACACTTAACGTATGTATGAACTGTCACAAAGGCATTCAAGGCTCTACCCCTGAATACCAAAAAGAAATTGCTAAGATATACTCTGCCGTGGGATGGGATCCTGCCAAGGCAGATTATACCAACCCTCCGCATCCTGTGCAATGGAACCGTGTTCACTCGCTTCCTGACTTCGCTTACTTTAACCACTCTCAGCACGTAGTAGTGGGTAAATTAGAATGCGAAAAATGCCACGGCGATGTAAAAACATTTACTACAGACAAACAATTTGCTCCGCTTACCATGGGATGGTGTATCGACTGTCACCGTGCTACACCGGTTCAAATGGAAGGCAATGGCTACTACGCTAAATTGCACCAGGCGATCAAGAAAAACTTTGGTGAGGACAAGAAAGTTACCGAAGCCGACATGGGTGGACTGGAATGCGGAAAATGCCACTATTAATTTAATAACAATACAACAAGCCAAGCTCAACATAAATAAACTTCCCGATTATGGCGATACAAAAAAAATACTGGAAAGGACTTGAAGAACTCAACGAGACCCCGGGTTTTGTAAAGGCAAAAAATAAAGAGTTTGCTGAAGAAGTGCCTATTGATGAATTTTTAGGCAAACAAGGCCTGAATACTTCCTCTACTTCACGCAGGGACTTTTTGAAATATCTTGGCTTTAGCGTTGCTGCCGCTACTTTGGCAGCTTGCGAGGCTCCTGTGGTAAAGACCATTCCTTATGTTATTAAGCCTGAAGAAGTAACTCCGGGTATCGACAACTGGTATGCTTCTACATATTTCGACGGACAAGACTATTGCAGTATTTTGGTTAAAACCCGCGATGGCCGCCCTATTAAAATAGAAGGTAATACCATGTCGCCTGTTACTAAAGGTGCAGCAAATGCAAGGGTACAGGCGTCAGTACTTTCTTTATACAATTCTGAAAGGTTGAAGAACCCGCAGATTGGAAAAGACAAGACCACCTGGGATAAGTTGGATGCTGAGATCACGGCTAAATTGGCTAAGGGCGGAAACATTCGTGTGCTTCTTCCTACTATTATAAGCCCGTCTACTGAAAAGATCATGGCTGGTTTCCTCGAAAAATTCTCAGCTAAGCATGTAATGTGGGATGCTGTTTCTTTCTCGGGTATGAGAAAAGCTAACGAAGCTTCTTTCGGCAAAGCAATGATACCTGTGTATTCATTCGATAAAGCTGATGTTATAGTAAGTATTGCTGCCGACTTCCTTACCAACTGGTTATCGCCGGTTGAATTTGCAAAGCAATTTGCTGTTAACAGGAAGGTAAGTAATGAGAAGAAGGAAATGTCTAGGTTCATACAGTTTGAAACTATCATGACCGTTAGCGGTGCTAACGCCGATACCCGTGTGCAAATTAAGCCTTCGGAAGAAGGAGCAGTTGCATTGGGTTTATATAATGCTATTGCAAAATCTACGGGCGGTTCAACTGTTACAGCTCCAACCTGCGATGATAAGATTACCGAAAAGATAAATAAGACCGCAGAAGAATTATTGAAGAGCAAAGGCAAATCATTGGTGGTTGCAGGCTCTAACGATACATCTATACAATCTGTAGTTAACGAAATTAACAGGATGCTGGGCAACTATGGCACAACCATTGATGCTACCAGGGAATGTAACCTGCGCCAGGGTAATGATGCAGCATTTGCTGAATTGGTAAGCGATATGAAAGCCGGAAAGGTTGATGTGCTTATTACATACAATGTTAACCCGGTATATAATGCAGCAGCCGGATTAGGGTTTGCTGAAGCATATGCAAAGGTGCCTTGCAAAATAGCCTTGTCTGAAATTATGGACGAGACAACCTCAGGTGCAAATTACATTGCGCCTATGCACAACTACTTAGAATCATGGGGCGATGCAAATCCTTACACAGGACAATACAGCCTTGCACAACCTGCTATATATCCTTTATACTCTAAAAAATTCCCAAGGGAAAATGTAGAGTCGAAATATGAAGGCACACGTTGCGCACAAGAGAATTTCTTAAAGTGGATGGGCAGCGAGAATACCGATTACTATTCTTACTTACAGAATTACTGGAAAGAAAACATATTAAGCGGCCAGGGTTATGAGTATACCGCTAACTGGAACCAGGCACTTCAAACAGGTGTGCATGAGGTTAGCAACCCTGACACCGGTTCAATGAATGGTACACCGGCAACTGTGAACATTTCAGATGCTGCAAGCAAAATTGCTGCTGCACCTAAGGGCGGAGTAGAAGTAGTATTATATGAAAAGACAGGTATTGGTAATGGTAACCAGGCTAACAACCCATGGTTACAGGAATTACCTGATCCGATAAGTAAAGTTACCTGGGACAACTACGTTACCATGAACCCTGCCGAAATGAAAGATAAGGGTTATAGCCTTTTAGTTCATGAAGGCCATAGTGATAACCGTGAAGCGACCCTTGTAACAGTAAGCGTGGGAAATGCTTCAGTGACACTTCCTGCATACCCGCAACCGGGCCAGGCAAGGGGTACCATCGGTATCGCACTTGGTTATGGAAGAACCAATGCAGGTAAAGTAGCTGATGGCATCGGACAGAATGCATACAAATTAGTTCAATGGATAGATGGTACTTTCAGGTATACTGCTGCAGGCGCAACAGTAACTAAAGCTGAAGGAACCTATAAACTGGCTGCTACACAAACACACCACACCATGATCGGCAGGCCGGTGTTGAAAGAAACAACCCTAGAAGAATATAAGAAGAGATCAGACGCCGGTAACGAAGAAGAAAAGATACCGGTATCGAACGGAACTGAGATAACTGAAAAATCATTTAAAGATGTTAACCTCTGGGATGATTTTGACAGCAAAGAAGATGTAAACAAGATCAATAATGCCGATAACCTTGGCATCCGGTGGAAGATGGCTATTGACCTTAACTCTTGTATTGGCTGCGGCGCTTGCGTAGTTAGCTGTAGTGCCGAGAATAACGTTCCGGTTGTAGGTAAGGAAGAAATTCTGAACGTACGTGAAATGCACTGGATACGTATCGACAGGTACTATAGTTCAGACCTTACTATGGAAGAAGCCAAGAAGGAAGGCATGAGCGAATCAAGCCGTATGTACAAGATGATGGATGCTTCTTCAGATAACCCTGAAATTGCATTCCAACCGATAATGTGCCAGCACTGTAACCACGCTCCTTGCGAAACAGTTTGTCCTGTTATTGCAACCAGCCACAGTTCAGAAGGTATTAACCAAATGGTATATAACCGCTGCGTAGGTACTAAGTACTGCGCTAACAACTGTCCTTATAAAGTACGTCGTTTCAACTGGTTCAACTATTACAGGGACGAGAAGTTCTTAAACGTTAACCCTGCACAGGAAAGCAATGAAATGGGCCGTATGGTTCTTAACCCTGATGTGGTGGTTCGTTCAAGAGGTGTAATGGAAAAATGCTCTTTCTGTATTCAACGTATACAATCGGGCAAATTGAAAGCCAAGATCGACAGCCGTCCTATCAAAGATGGTGAAGTTACTCCTGCCTGCGCACAATCGTGCCCTACCAATGCATTGGTATTCGGTAACGTAAATGACACGGACAGCAGAGTAGCAAAATTGATAAAGGACGAAAGGAACTACTTACTGCTTGCAGACTTAGATACACAGCCTAATGTGTTCTACATGACCAAGGTAAGGAACAGTGAAAAAGCTATTTTGGAATAAACATAAAAACAGAATAAAAGATAGAAGTTATGCAACACGAATCAGTTATCAGGGATCCGCTTCTGTTAGGTAAGAAAACTTACCATCAGATCACAGAAGACGTAGCACGCCCTGTAGAAGGTAAAGCGAATAAGTACTGGTGGCTCATGCTTGCACTTGCTGTTGTAGCATGGAGCTGGGGTATTGGCTGTATGGCTTACACGGTAGGCCGCGGTATAGGTACCTGGGGTATCAACCGTACCATCGATTGGGGTTGGGATATTACCAACTTCGTATGGTGGATCGGTATCGGTCACGCCGGAACACTTATCTCTGCTGTGTTGTGCTTATTCCGCCAGCGCTGGAGATTGACCATTAACCGTTCGGCTGAGGCTATGACAATCTTTGCAGTTATGTGCGCCGCTATTTTCCCAGTACTTCACATGGGTCGCCCTTGGTTAGCATATTTCGTGTTCCCTTTACCAAACCAGTTCGGTTCACTGTGGGTTAACTTTAACTCACCGCTTCTCTGGGACGTGTTTGCAATATCGACATACTTCAGCGTATCTGTAGTGTTTTGGTACTTGGGTCTTATCCCTGACTTTGCAATGATACGTGACCGTGCAAAGATGGCAGGCAGAAAAATATCATATGAAATTTATCGCATATTGAGCTTCGGATGGAGCGGAAGGGCAAAGGACTGGCAACGTTTCGAAGAGGTTTCTCTTGTACTTGCAGGTATTTGTACCCCACTTGTATTCTCGGTTCACTCTATAGTAAGTAGTGACTTCGCTACCGGTGTGGTTCGCGGATGGCACTCTACAGTTTACCCTCCTTACTTCGTTGCTGGTGCCATTTTCTCGGGTATGGCGATGGTATTGACACTTGTAATTGTGGGCAGAAAAGTATTGGGCCTTGAAGAGTACATTACTATACAGCACATCGATACCATGAACAAGGTTATGTTAACTATGGGTTCGGTGGTTGGTGTTGCTTACTTTGCTGAGTTCTTCTTTGCATGGTATTCCGGTAATCCTGATGAAAGCTTTATTTACCTTTCGTGGAACAACGCAATCGGTCCTTATGCATGGGCATTCTGGGCACTCATTATCTGTAACAATTTGTTGCCGCAGATACTGTGGTCGAAACGTATAAGGAGAAACTTATACATAACATTTATTATGTCTATCGTTATCAATATTGGTATGTGGTTCGAGCGTTTCGATATTATCGTAACCGATCTTTACCGCGATTATATTCCATCTGACTGGACATACTATTCACCTTCATGGGTTGAAGTGGGAATATTTGTTGGAACCATTGGAATGTTCTTTACCTTCTTCTTGTGTTTCGCAAGGGTGTTCCCTTTCATTGCACAGGCTGAGTTGAAAACAACATTAAAAGCAACAGGTGATCTGTTCCACAATCCGCGCAAAATAAAAGCTAAGACTGGTAATACAGATGGCGCACCAGTTCAACCTCAAACTGCACATTAATAACCGGCATAAACAGAATATAATATGAGTCACACCTATGTACATGCTCTTTACGATGACGACGACCGTTTAAAAGATGGCGCTAAGAAAGTGCGTAGCCTTGGATTTTCTATCAAGGAAGTATTTTCTCCATTCCCTGTTCACGGAATTGACAAAATAATGGGCCTTAACCGTACCCGCATCTCTATCTGCTGCTTCATTTATGGATGCACAGGTTTTTCTTTAGCATTCTGGATGATATCATACATGTCGGTGTATGACTGGCCAATTGATATTGGTGGTAAACCAAACTTTACACCATACCATAACCTTCCTTCATGGATTCCTATCCTGTTCGAATCAACTGTATTATGTTCAGCGCATGGCATGGCAATTACTTTCCTGCTGCGCAGCTGGTTAATACCCGGTGTTACTCCAAAGAATCCTGATCCGCGTACAACAGACGACCATTTTTTAATGGTTATGCCTGCGTACACTGATGCTGATATTAATACTATTACAAGCGCTGCAAAAGCAACAGGTGCTGTTGAAATAAAAACCGTACACGCTTAATTGACACACACAAAGAAAAATAATATGAAAGTAAACATCATATCGGGCAGGAAGTTGTTAATAGCAATTCCTATTATCGGAGCCGGAATTTGCTGTTCCGTTTTCTTTAACTCGTGTACCCGTAATAATCCTGATAGTTCAGGCGTAGAATATATGCCTGATATGTATCGTTCTCCTTCTTACGAAGATAACTCGAAGAACCCTCTTTTTCCGGATAGTATGACCGACAGGCTTCCTGTTGCAGGTACCATTCCGGTAGGTTTTACTCCTGATCCGTACCCAAATACTCCTGATGGCTGGAAAGATGCTTCAGAAAATTTGAAGGATCCGTTCCCTGCAACTCCTGAAATTATTGCAGAAGGTAAAGCTAAGTTTGAAATATTTTGTATCCATTGCCATGGTGCTACCGGTATGGGCGACGGACTTGTTGCAGGTAAACTGCCTGGCCCTCCTCCTCCATACTCAGGCCCTACACTTAAGAACATTACCGAAGGCGAAATGTACCAGGCAATTGAATACGGTAAAGGCCTTATGGGTTCACATGCCAGCCAGTTAACTGTTGAAGAAAGGTGGAAGATCATTCGTTATGTGCAGGTATTGCAACATAAAGATGATGCTGCTACAACTACTGCAATGGCATCTGATTCAACCAAAAAAGAAAATAAAACGAATTAAAAATAAAGCAGGACAGATATGAATTACTACACATTCTCGAGTAAGGCGAAAATGCTAACATATACCCTGATGGGTGTTGGAGTGCTTGCCCTTATATATGGACTTATAGATGGTAAGGACATTACCTCTACCCGTTTCTGGGCAAATATTTTGCTGGAAGGTTCTTATTTCACCTTCATCTCTTTGGGTGCTATATTCTTTATGGCGCTGCAATATGTTGCACAAGCCGGCTGGTCGGTTGTGGTAAAACGTGTGTACGAAGCTATCGGAAGGTTCCTGCCATTTGGCGCATTTGTAATATTCCTGGTGCTTTTGGCAAGTGTTATTAAGAGCAGCAGTTCAAACGATATTGTTTACCACTGGATGCATAAAGGCACCGATAAATTGTATGATGAACTGGTTGCAAAAAAATCTATCTGGCTCAACATTCCTTTTGTATTAGGCCGCACCATAGTTATTTGCAGCATATGGGTATATCTTGCTAATGTAATGCGCAAGCGTTCTATCGATATGGATCTTACTAACGATTTTATTCCGCTTCACTACAAGAACGTAATGACCGCTGCTTACTATATCGTGTTCTTCGGTATTACCGAACAGTTCATGGCATGGGATTGGATCATGGCAATTGACGCTAACTGGCACAGCACACTGTTTGGCTGGTATATATTCGATGATATGTGGCTGACCGGTGTAATTGTTACCGTGTTGCTTACCATTCACCTGCGCCGCAAAGGCCTTTTAACAAACGTAAATGAGAACCACATGCACAACCTTGGTTTGTGGATGTTTGCACTCAGTGTGCTTTGGGGTTACTTATGGTTCTTCCAGTTCATGTTCTACTGGTACACCAATATTCCTGATGAAGTAGTTTACTTCCAGGCTCGTATCGATCACTACCGTTGCATTTTCTGGATCATGTTCTGCGTTAACCTTTTATTACCTCTTATTGTGTTAATGACCCGCGATACAAAACGTAACGACAAATATCTTGTTCTTATAGGTTCTATATTACTTGTTACCCACTGGTTAGATGCTTACATATGGGTTATGCCTGGTTCAATAGGCGTAGAGTGGCACATTGGTTTCTATGAAATTGGCCTTGCTCTCGGGTTTATCGGTTTCTTCCTGTATGTTGTACTTAGCGCGCTTGCTAAGGTTCCGGTGCAGGTTAAAAATCACCCGTTCATTGAAGAAAGTTTACACCACCATATTTAAAATAAACACGCTATAAAGTAATTCTTAAAAAGTATACGTTATGATGAAGCTTCTCGGTTACATTGCAATTGGCCTAATAATAGTTCTGCTGTTCCAGCTTATGCGCATCTACCAGCTTTCCTCTGAAATAAAAGGAAAGAACATTGGTGTTGCTGATGAAAAGGACAACCGTTCTCAAGGCAGGGGAATGATGTTGTTTGCAATTGGCTTTTTCGTTTTCCTGATCTGGTTAATTGTAAGGTTTAAGAACGATATGCTTCCTGTTGCAGCATCTGATGTTGGAAAGATATCTGACAACCTGTTCATGTTCAACTGGGTAATTATTTTCATCGTGTTCTTCCTTACTACCTTTATGTTGTTCTATTTTGCATACAAGTATCACAAAAGTGCAAAGAACCCAACCGCATATTTTTACCCGCATAACGATAAATTGGAGCTTATCTGGACCGTTGTTCCTTCTATTGCACTTGCTGTAATTATTATTTACGGTTTGAGCCTTTGGGGGAAAATGACCGGCAAGCCTTCTGATAATGCACTTAACATACAATTGTATGCTAAGCAGTTCGACTTTACTGTTCGTTACTCAGGCGCTGATAACAAGCTTGGTGTTACCAATTACAAAATGATCGACGACGCTACCAACCCATTGGGTATGGATTCTGCTGACAAGAGCACTTGGGATGATATTGTTGTTCATGGCGAAATGCACATACCTGTTGGCCGCGAGGTTAACATTCAGTGTAATGCCCGTGACGTGATGCATGGTATGTATTTCCCTCACTTCCGCGACCAGATCAACTGCGTACCGGGTATGAGCACTTACTTACATTTTGTACCAACCATTACTACAGATTCAATGAAGCTGATAACACACGATACAGCTTACCAATATATACTTATATGTAACCGTGTATGCGGTTCGGGCCACTATAACATGTTTTTAAAAGTGGTAGTAGATACCAAAGAACAATTCCAGAAATGGCTTGCCACCAAAACCCCACAGTTTGATGCTATAAGCAAGCGTCATGGAGGAGTTACAGTGTCGATGAAATAATTTTGAAAGAGAAGAAATAATTTTGAAACTATAAAACAGGTACGTATGGAAACTCACGCTCACGAAGCTACCCACACCGCGGAACACACGCACGAACATCACCATCATGAACACCCTTCACAGTCGTTCATTGAGAAGTATGTGTTCAGCATGGACCACAAGATCATAAGCAAGCAGTTTTTATTTACTGCCATGTTTATGGCTTTTGCTGCTGCCATTATGAGTGTATTATTCAGGTTACAACTTGCATGGCCGGGCCAGCAGTCGAGTGTAATGCACTACTTTTTAGGCGACAGATGGGCTAAGAACGGTATTCTTGATCCTAACATGTACCTTGGCTTGGTTACTATTCACGGTACCATCATGGTGTTCTTCCTGTTAACAGGCGGATTGAGCGGAACATTTGCGAACTTGCTTATTCCACTTCAGGTTGGAGCGCGAGATATGGCATCTCCAATGATGAACATGTTATCGTATTGGTTCTTCTTCATCTCTTCGCTTATCATGTTCATTTCACTCTTTATTGAAACCGGACCGGCATCAGCAGGTTGGACAATTTATCCTCCCCTCAGTGCATTGCCACAGGCAATACCGGGCTCAGGCGCAGGGATGACCTTATGGTTGACCAGTATTGCGTTGTTTGTGGTATCATCGTTATTAGGTGGTTTAAACTACATTGTAACTGTTGTAAACTTAAGGACCATTGGAATGAAAATGACACGCCTGCCTTTAACTATCTGGGCGCTTTTGATCACCGCTATTCTTGGTGTGCTTTCTTTCCCTGTTCTTTTCGGTGCTGCAATATTGCTCATCTTCGATCGTAGTTTCGGAACAAGCTTTTACCTGTCAGATATTTATATCGGCGGCCAGGCTCTTTCGCAAACCGGTGGTAGCCCAATACTGTTTGAACACTTATTCTGGTTCCTTGGCCACCCTGAGGTGTACATTGTAATTATGCCGGCATTCGGTCTAATGTCCGAAATCATATCTATCAATGCACGTAAGCCAATTTTTGGTTATCGCGCCATGATCGGTTCTATGTTATCTATCGCATTCCTTGCCTTTATAGTATGGGGTCACCACATGTTTGTGAGCGGTATGAATCCGTTCCTCGGTTCGGTGTTCGTATTTACAACGCTCCTCATTGCCATACCATCGGCGGTAAAAGCATTTAACTACATTACAACTTTGTGGAAAGGTTCTATAACCTTCAACACTCAATTATTGTTTGTAGTAGGTGCAGTATCCACATTTATTTCGGGTGGATTGACCGGTATCATTCTTGCTGACTCAGCGCTTGACGTAGCTGTTCACGGAACATATTTCGTGGTGGCTCACTTCCATATAGTAATGGGTCTTTCTGCAGTATTAGCTATGTTCGGTGGTGTTTACCACTGGTTCCCGAAAATGTTTGGTCGTATGATGAATAAGAAACTAGGCTACTGGCACTTCTGGCTCACCTTTATTTGTGCTTATGGCGTGTTTTTGCCAATGCACTTTTTAGGATTAGCCGGTGTACCGCGTAGGTATTACACCAACGACGCTTATGCACCGTGGGCTAAGTTGCAAGACATTAATATTATTGTAACCTGCTTCGCTATTGTTGGCGTACTGGCTCAAATAATATTCTTTGTGAACTTCTTCTATAGCATGAGCAAAGGCACTAAATCGGGTCAAAACCCTTGGGAAGCAAATACCCTGGAATGGACAACTCCAATTGTTCCGGGCCACGGCAACTGGCCAGGCGACCTGCCAGTAGTTCACCGTTGGGCTTATGATTACAGCAAACCGGGCAAAAAGACCGATTTCGTTCCTCAAACTGTTCCTATGGAAGAGGGTGAGCTTGACGAGGGTGAACATTCCTGAGAAACATTATTAAGTAATATTAAAAAAGGAGGCTCTGAAAGCCTCCTTTTTTGTTGTTTTGACAAGACTTTCAGAGAGTCTAAATCATATCTAAATCGATTTTAACAAGGGATTCATTAAAAAAATATTTCTTTTTATTTGTATTTGAATAAACAGTTACATAGATTTGATTTATAATATTCATCAAAACACAAAAAAATGAAAAAGAATTCCCTGACTTTTATTTCAATTTTAATTGGAATTGTATTTACCAGCGTTTCTTTGAAAGCGCAAACTTCTGTGCTTTACCAAAATTTTGAAACATCTAAAACGGCTATTCCAGCTGGATGGACACAGCAAGTTACAGCAGGATCCAGTAAAGGTTGGGTATTCGGCAATACTTTTACCGCCGGATTTTCATCTAATATTCCTGCGCATACATACTATGCACTTGTAGATGACTATGATAACAATACCGGCGGAACAGCTAGCAACGATACACTATATTCTTCTGTATTCAGTTGTGTAGGGCACACACACGTTTTTGTTTCTTTTGATTTAATGTACTGTATCTTAAACCAATATGAAAATGCTAACCTTATTGTATCGAACGACGGAGGTAAAACATGGAATACCATTGCGCCTAATGCCTATGGTGGATTACCATGGAGCTACGGAACCATTGTTTGGCAAGACTCATTGGAATACGATATATCAGCATATGCAGCCAACCAGGCAAATGTCAAGATAGGATTCGCTTATTTTAACGGATGCCCAAATCCTTACGGTAACCAGGGTTCAAGTGCAGGAATTGCAGTTGATAATATTGATGTTTATGAGCCACTTAAATACGATGTAAGTGTACAATCGCAGAACCTGGCGTATTTGATGCAGGTGGGTACTCCGTATACATTTACCGGAACCATGGAAAACTTTGGTGGAGATAGTATTGTTTCTTTGCAGATGTGCTATAATGTTAATGGTGGAGCGATACAAAGAGATAATATTACGGGTATAAGTGCATTTACTTCACTTACAACATATAATTATACGCACAACTTACCTTTTACCCCTTCTGCAGCGGGTACTTATAAAGTGAAAATTTGGGCAGACAGCCTTAATGGTAAATATGTTGACCAGTTGCATAAAAATGATACCCTATACGCAAACTTTGTAGCATTAGCTGCCGGATCGATACAACCAAGGGAGGCTTTATATGAGGAAGTTATGGGCCAATCGTGTTACTACTGTATGTTGGCTGCTCCGAATGTAGATTCTGTTTCTATAAAGAATAAGACCACTTGTAATCCTATACATTACCATCTTAATAACCCTGGTCCTGATAAAATATATTCGGCCGATTCAGCAGCTTCAGCTCCGGGGTATGCAGTTGGCGATACTATGGCGGTTTTTTATAATATACCCGGCACACCCGATGCACTTTTAGATGGTGTTGTGGTTGATGCGAGCGGGCAAACACCGGGAGCTAATTACTCTACAGTGCAAATAGCGCAGGAAGTCAGTATTGGTTCTCCAATTAAAATTAATATTACCAGTTGTACTTATGCCACTAATACCAATATTTATAGCCTTACAGCCGATATTACATCGTATCAGGCTTTCCCTGCAGGTTTAAGGGCTAAGGTTGCTTTGGTAATTGATTCAATCACCTATTTCCTCGATTACAGTGCAGATGATCCAAAATCCGGATTTCAACCTCCTATCGGCACTACCTCTGCAGCAAGCGGTGGAGACCCTGATTATCTCTTCCCGTATTTACTGAAATTCCCTAATTCAGTAGAAGCACTTATGCCTAATGACGGAACGGGTTTGAATTCTTTTACTGCAGGAGCAAAACAATCGATTAATGTTAGCTGGAAAAAGAATCACCCTTTTTCATATGAGCGTTCTAAGTATCCTTACGATTCGAGCGCCACAGCTCATATGGTCGTTTTTGTGCAGTCTGATACCGGCATAAGTTCATTGGGAATTTTAACTCAGTATGTATTACAATCTGCTTCGGCTCCTGTTACAAATATTGTAGGTGTACAGGAAATCGGTAATGGTGTTTATTTCAACATGTATCCTAATCCTACAAATGGCAATACCAATATTGTTTACAATATTGCACAGGAGCAAAATGTAAGTATTGAGGTATTTGATATGCTTGGCCAAAGAGTTTATTCAGAGGACCTGGGTAAATCAACAGCCGGTCAGCATACTTCCATTATTAATTGTGGTGGATTGCAATCGGGCATTTACCTGGTTAGGTTTACAGCAGATAATGCTTCAACTACCCAGCGTTTAATTATACAGAAATAAAATTTTGATGAAGTATAAAAGCCCCGCATATATGCGGGGCTTTTTAAAACAATACGCTCATATTCGTTAATAATTAGTATATTAGGTAAGATAAATAAGTACCATGAAAAAAATATTACTCTTGGCAATTGTGTTTTTAGGTTTCTCTGCTACTGGATTTAGCCAGCTATCTATACAAGATACTTCGGGGGCCACTTTAACAAATGGTGATACCCTGACTGTAACAGGTACGGCCGGTTACCAATTGTCATCGCGTACTTTTATTTATAATGGTACTCTCGCTATTCCGGTTGAGGCAATTTGTATACCTACCAATGTGGCTATTAGTGGGTGCACATATAGTATTTGTGTTGGGCCAACATGTTATAAAACAGTAGCTGTAAATACAAATTTCACATCACCTTCATTTACCATACCTAAAGGAAAAGATTCGAATGCTTTTTACCAGGACTACAATGCTACAAATGCAGGAACAACCATAATTATGTATGAAATAAAGAACAAAACAGGAACCGATTCTACATGGTTCTTTGTGAAGTTCATTGCAAATCCTGTTGGCATTGCAACTATAGCTGCTAACAATCTGCACATCTCTGCGCTCTATCCAAACCCTGCTAATAGTGTTGCAAGTTTCGCATATCATACTGATTATGATGCCCGGTTAAGTATATACAACTCACTGGGGCAGGTAGTTAAAGCAATGCCTTTGAGCGCTAATAAAGAAAATATTAGCATTAATACTGCCGATATGCCTTCGGGTGTATATATATGTAAAATAGTAGCTTCAGGTACTGAGACTGCTTACCGCAGGTTAGTGGTGTCACATTAAAAAAAATATTTTTATTTATTGCACAATGAAAAAAGCATTTATCTATTTGTTTTTATTGGCGTCTGTAAGTTTGTTTGCACAGGCAGCAAAGAACTCAAAGGTGCCTGCTGTTAAAGTTCAAAAAATGGATGGCTCCTCTTTCAATACTTCCATGTTTTCGAATAATGGCAAGCCTATAATTATTGATTTCTGGGCCACCTGGTGCAAGCCCTGTATTGCTGAACTAGATGCTATTTCAGATTTATATGCGCAATGGCAAAAAGAGCTGGGTGTTAAAATAATAACCATATCGGTAGATGATGCCCGTACCATGGCTAAGGTAGCGCCGTTCTTTAAAGAAAAAGGCTGGACGTATGAATCATACTTAGATCCTAACCAGGATTTTCAGCGTGCTATGCAGGTGATAAATTGCCCATGTACATTTATTATTGACGGCAGCGGGCAGATTGTCTGGGTGCACAATTCATATATGGAAGGCGACGAGGATAAACTATATGATGCTCTTAAGAAAGCAGCCAAAAAATAACCCTACTTTTACAGGCGCTGCCTAATCTGCATAGTGTATGAAGCAATTAAAAATTGCAATTGTAATTTTATCAGGTTCTTTCTCTTCAATCCTTTATGCGCAGGATATGAAAGGAAATAAAGTGCCTGTGCTTCCTATAAAAACTATGAACGGTATTCTATCGAGTACCTCAAAATTTTCGAATAACGGTAAACCAGTGGTGATCGATTTTTGGGCTACCTGGTGTGTGCCTTGCATTATGGAACTAAACGCTATTGCCGATAAATATGACTACTGGCAAAAAGAAACAGGAGTAAAGATCTTTATTGTGTCGGTTGATACTGTTCATAATACAACAACTGTAGCATCATTTGTTAAGAATAAAGGCTGGAGGTATGAAGTCTATGTAGATCCCGATGGAAATTTCCAGGAGGCGATGAAGGTGATGGATACACCTTGTACAATGGTGGTTGACGGTACTGGTAAAATAGTGTGGATGCATAATTCATACAACGAAGGTGATGAGGAAAAAGTTTTTGAGGAACTTAAGAAATTAACTGCCAAGAAATAATAGAGTGAAAAGACTACTGTTTTTATTTGGTCCGCTTTTCCTTTTTTCATTGAGCATTAGTGCCCAATCAATGAATGAAGGGCAATTGCATGGTAGTGTTGAAATTGATGCACAAACCTATACGCGTGATTCAGCCATCGGCGCTCCTGCCGTACCTGAGAAAATGGGATTGAATTCTTTTGCCCAACTCGATTATACAAACGGAAAAATATCTGCAGGCGTGCGCTATGAAGCTTATGAGAATGCTTTACTGGGATATGATGCACGTTACAACGGGCAAGGGATTGCATATAAGTACCTTCGGTTTGCCGATTCAACTTTTGATGTTACCGTAGGAAATTTTTATGAGCAGTTTGGCAGCGGATTAATACTTCGTTCATACTGGCAGTACCAGCTGGGAGTGGATAATTCTATAGACGGGGTCAGGCTTAGGTATAATCTTTGCAAAGGAATATCTGTAAAAGGAATAATTGGCCACCAGCGTTATTACTGGGGCGAAGGAACAGGAATAGTGCGTGGCATTGACGGAGAAATTAATCTTAACCAATTATTACCAGGATGGGATTCTGTAAAAACAAAAATAATTTTAGGTGGAAGTTTTGTGAGCAAATACCAAGTGCCTGATAATACTACCTATAATGTACCAGGCAATGTAGGCGCTACAGCAGGGCGTATTACTATAAACAATGGTGGTTTTTCTCTTTACTCAGAATATGCTTATAAGATAAACGACCCATCAGTTGTTAATAATTATATATACAAGCCGGGGCAGGCATTTCTATTACGGACAGGTTATTCAACCAAAGGCTTTTCTTTTTCGGTTAGCGGAGAAAGTATCGATAATATGAGTTTTAAATCGGACAGGACCGCCGTGAAAAATGACCTCGATATTAATTACCTGCCAACACTTCCGCGCGATGAAACTTACCAGCTTGCGCAAATATATCCTTATGCCACTCAACCTAATGGAGAGATGGGAGTGGATGCGGAGGTGCGTTATACTTTGCCTAAAGAAAGTTTGTTCGGTGGCAAATATGGTACCGAACTGGATGTTGAAATAGCTGCGGTTAATGCACTCGATACTACAAACCTCAATGACCTGAATACAACACGCCAGGGATATTCGGTAAATTATTTTGGCGTAAGCGACAGAATATACTTTAACAATACGACAATAGAGTTGAAGCATAAATTCTCACCCAAGTTCCGTATGATATTGCAGTATGTTGATGAGGCATATAATAAAGATGTGATTCAGCAGGAGGTGGGCTATGGAATTATACATTGCAACATTGGCATATTTGACGGATACTACCGTATAACCTCATCTAATACATTGCATTTTGAAGTTCAGGAACTGGAAACAAAAAAGGATCAAGGTAGCTGGGCTTTTGGTATGGCAGAAATGAATTTTGGTTCGAACTGGTTTGTTGGCGCGCTTGATGAATATAATTATGGTAACCCTATTGCCAGCCAGCAGATACATTATTATACGCTTACCGGCGGATATACGCACAATGCATTGCGCATTAGTATTGGTTATGGTAAAACACGTTCAGGCATACTATGCGTAGGTGGCGTTTGCAGGCAGATCCCTGCATCTGATGGCTTTTCAATTTCAATTACCAATAGTTTCTAAGATGAAGGGACAGAGGAATTCATATTTCAATTTTGGAGTTTTCGTAATACTATTATTGGTTTTTGCTTCCTGCGATAAGATCAGTAACCCTATAATTCAGACAACCAAATATTCAGCATTACCCAATACTCCACCTGACCATATAACGCAAACAACGGATACTGCAATAACCAAAATATTGCTTGAGGATTATATGGGTCATTTTTGTACTAATTGCCCTTCAGCAGTAACTGCGGCCGAAAATATTCTGAAAAGCCCCCAAGGCCCCCAGGTGGTTTCAATGGAGGTAAACGTAGGTTTTGATGCGGATACCGCTGGAGAAGTTGGAGCACCGCTTGTGCCTCCCGGCCTGCCCGATACTGCGTATAAAGTTGATTATACTACAACTGCCGGTACTGCATGGGATAATGCCCTTGTAAACAGTAATACATTGGGTGTGCCACAAGGTATGGTTAACCGCATCTACTACGATGGTAACTGGGGTGAAGATATTCAATACAGTAACTGGGGAACCGTTGTAGATTCTTTAGCTGCAACACCTCAACTGGCCTCAATATCTATGGTTGATAGCTGTTGGATAAAGCAACAGATATTCGGGACACAGGTTACAGTGGCTTTAAAGAACTCTCCAACACCAAACTATTCCTATTATTTACAAATGGTGATGGTAGAGGACAGTGTGCTCGACTGGCAAACCAGTGGAGGCACTTCAATACAATATTTTGTTCACCGTTTTGTACTCAGGTCAGCCATTAACGGCTCATGGGGCGATGCTATTACCTTTAGTGCTGCAAATACACCCGTAACCAAATACTATACATTCAATTCATCAAAGTTCAGGTACAATGCAGGGCCAATGAGCACCCCGCCAGTGGTGCCTGCCCGCTTGTGGAACATGGCACACTGTTATGTAATAGCCTTTTTATACCAGCGTTCCAACGGCGGGGCACATGATTATTATGTGCTTCAGGCACAGATATTGCACCTGTAATTTGTGTTTTAACCTGAAATTATGGATGTTTCGGCATGAAAGATCCTGAGATTTTTGTAAAGAATTCTAAAAAAATCGGTTTTTTGTTTTGCATAAATATCTTTTTCTATATTTGTCGCTCACAATAAATCTTATTTAATCAAGTTAATACTAATAATTAAACATAACCCTTCAATTTAACTCGTTATGGCACAAGAGAAAAAACAAAGCAGTATCCCATTTTTCGGGCCAATTGTAATTGCTGTTGCAGTAATAGTAGGCTGGCTCATTTACACATTGGTGTTAGGAAACGGTGGTAACTTCGAAGGAGGAAACCACGATAACAAGCCTCTTAACGGAAATCTGTTAGCTACTATGTATAAGGGCGGATTTATTGTGCCATTCCTTATTGCTATACTTTTAATAGTACTTACCTTTACCTTGGAGCGTTTCCTTACAATCTCTGCTGCAAGAGGCAAAGGTTCTGTTGAAATGTTCATCAGGAAGGTACGCGAACTTATTGCCAACGGCGACCTTAATTCTGCAATTGCAGAATGCGACAAGCAAAGAGGTTCTGTTGCTAATGTTATACGTTCAGGCCTGGTTAAATACAGCCAGGTTGAAGGTGATGAAAAATTAGAAAAAGAAGAAAAGATCGCGGCTATTCAAAAATCACTTGAAGAAGCTACCGCACTTGAACTTCCAATGCTTTCAAAGAATTTGGTTATCATATCTACCTGCGCATCTATAGCTACACTTGTAGGACTATTGGGTACAGTACAGGGTATGATCCACGCGTTTTCGGCACTTGCACAATCAGGTGCACCAGATGCTATTGGTTTAGCAAATGGTATCTCCGAGGCGCTTATCAATACATTCCTTGGTATCTTGGCAGCAGCTTTGGGTATTATATTCTATAACCTCTTCAATAGCCTTATCGATTCATTGACATTCGGTATGGATGAAGCAGGATATAGCATTGTTCAAACCTATTCTTCTACTCACAAGAAGTAATAACAACCAGCTTACGTAAGGTATGCCAAAGATTAAGCTTCCCCGAAGCAGTCCCTCTATAGATATGACGCCCATGGTTGACCTGGCGTTCTTGCTGGTGACATTTTTTATGCTCACTACCAAGTTCAGGCCCGATGAAGCAGTGACGGTTACCATACCTTCTTCTGTTTCTACAACCAAAATACCTGACAACGTTACAACCGTATCGATTGACAGCGCAGGCCGTGTATTCTATGATATGGACAGCAAGGACGTTCGTATGAAGCTTATCAATTTTATGGCAGGCAGGTATAAAGTAGTTCTTACTACCGAAGACGAATCACGCTTTGCAATTATGGGTGCTTTTGGTGTTCCAATGGCTAAGATGAAGGAATATATAGAAGGCGACGGGGCAGTTCGCAAATCGTTGAACACGGCAACACTGGGTATTCCTACCGACAGTACTAAAGGTGATGAACTGGCTGACTGGGTTAATCTGGGTATTACTGCCGATGCTACTGTAGTGGCTGAAAAGCAGGCTGCCGGTAATAAAGATGCAAAACGTTCGAGCTTTGCTATTAAAGCAGATTCAAAAGCAAAATATAAAGTTATTAAGCAGGTTATTGATATATGCCAGAAACAAGGTGTTTCGCATTTTGAGTTAATAACCACGGTTAAATCGAGGCCTAAATAATAAAACACTGAGCAGCAAACTATGGCAGATGTAGACACAGGCGGTGGTGGGGGCGGACACGGCAAACACCAGAAAAAGAGAGCGAAGAAGCTATCTACTAAATTGGATATGACTCCGATGGTGGATTTGGGTTTCTTGTTGCTTACCTTTTTCATGCTCACTACTACATTTAACAAGCCGAAAGTTATCGGGCTTACTCCTCCTGTAAAAGATACAACGCAAAAAACAAAAGTTGATACTACTTCATTAACTGTTATTTTAAGCGGAAACAATAAAGTGTATTACTACAAAGGCTTATTGGCTACTACTTCAGATAGCAATAATATTAAGCTCACCGATTTTTCTGAAAAAGGCATTCGCCAGGTTATTTTAAGCAATAACAACTTTGTTGCTGAAATGATGAAACCTATTGAGGCTAAGCATAAAGCGAACCAGATAACAGACAGTGTTTATGATAAGCTGAAAGATAGCATTGAAGGTAAAAAGCAGGCTATGTTTGTTATTATCAAGACAGATTCAATTGCGAAATATGTAAATGTGGTTACTATGTTAGATGAAATGGATATTTGCAACGTTGGTAAATATTCGTTGATAGATGCTAGTAAGCCTGACATTGATATGATAAGGGATTTCAATCAAAAAAATAACATCAAATAAAATGGCAGCAGGTAAGTCAAGCGGCGGTTGGAGTGATGTTACGAGTATTGGCCGTAATGAAATTGTTTTTGAAGGCAAGAACAAAGAATATGGCGCTTACTATGTAAGGCGCAGGTATAAAGATATTTTGCTCCTTGCATTTGGTGTTTCAGTTGCAATAGTGGTAGTGGGTCTTTGTGCTCCGATCATTCTTCGTGTGCTGGAAGCCAATAAGGGCGCTAAGGAATTAACTAAGAAGATAGACGTAACCCTTACAGCGCCTCCGCCTGTAAATCCGGTTAAGCCGCCACCACCACCACCGCCTCCTCCACCTCCTCCGAAGATATTGGTGAACCAGTTAAAGGTTACTCCTCCTGAGGTTGTGAAGCACGTTATGGACTCTATTCCTCCTCCGACAGTGAAGCAGGAAATGGCAACTAACGTAGGTGCTGTTAACCAAAAAGGTAAGGATACCGTATTGGCTCCTATAGCAACTAATTCGGTTATTGGTGATGCCTCGGCTAACCAGGTATTTACTATTGTGCAACAAATGCCTGCGTTTCCGGGTGACGTAAACAAATATCTCAGCGAACACATTAATTATCCTGAAGTGGAAAAAGAAGCTCAAATTACAGGTACGGTCTTCATTAACTTTATTGTTGAAAAAGATGGCTCCATATCGAACGTAAAAGTATTGAAAGGTGTTTCGGGCGGACCAGGCCTTGATAAGGAAGCCGTAAAAGTTATTTCGGCTATGCCTAAATGGTCGGTTGGTATGCAGAATGGTCACCCTGTGCGGGTATCGTATAACATACCTATTCGTTTCGTACTCAATTAATTTTTTCTCATGGCAAGTAACGGCGGGCCGTCAAGGATACTCATGTTCGTTGGCGGTATGATGTCCCTTTTTTATGTTCTCTTCGGGATTGTCATGTTCCTGGGCAGGTTCAATATATTTAACCTCGATATCTCCAACCAGAGACTGCTGGGTGGCGCAATAGTTGGTTATGGTATATTCAGACTATACCTGTTCATTCAGCGTTTTAAGCAAATGCGCAACGAAGAATAGTATGAAAATGCAAAGCCGTATATGGATATTATTGCTCGCCGTAATTCCTTTCGGATGCGGACAGAATAAGAATTCTTTTACGGATACTGCTACTTCAGGCTCAATTCATATTGTGGCTGACGATGCCTATAAACCGGTTGTAGAGGCTGAATTAAATGTTTTTCAGGCCCTATACCGCAATGCTCATGTACAGGTAAAGTACGAAACCGAAGATTCTGTTTTTAAAGACTTACTTGCGTCTGATTCTATTCGTTTTGCAGTAACTGCAAGAAAGCTAACAAAAGAGGAACTCGATTATTTTCATTCAAAAACCTATTACCCCGAGCAGACCAAAATAGCAACCGATGCTATGGTATTGATCGTAAACAATAATAATCCAGATTCGCTGCTTACTTTAGATAAGGTAAAGGCTATTTTTAGCGGGCAGGATAGTACATGGATCAACATAGATCCCAAATCAAAATTGGATAAGATATCGGTGGTTTTCGATCATGAAAAATCGAGTAATTCGCGCTATATAAAAGACAGCATTCTTAACGGCGGTAAATTTCCTTCGTATTGTTTTGCAGTCAAAGGCAATAAAGAAGTTATTGATTATGTGAGCAAGAACGAAAATGCAATGGGCGTTATCAGCGTAAACTGGATCAGCGATAATTACGATTCGACGGTAATGCGGTTTCTGAGCCAGGTGAGAGTGGTAGCTATTTCACGTAAAGAAAGTACCAATATTAACGACTACTACCAGCCTTTCCAGGCCTATCTTAAAATGAACCAATATCCATTGTGCCGGAACGTATATATAATAAAACGTGAAGCCAGGACAGGGCTTGGCAGTGGTTTTGTATCGTATATTACCTCGGAGCAGGGGCAGCGTATAATACTTAGGGCAGGCCTGTTACCGGCTACTGTTCCTACCGAAATAATCAAGTATTAATGATTGTTTGGGCTTAACAGACGATTTAACAAAAGTTTATACCTTTGGAACCCATTAAAAGCAGCACTATGAAAGGAAAATTCAGTAAGAAGAACATGATGCTTGTTGCCGGTTTGCTGGCTGCAGGATTATCTTTCGGGCAAGACCTGAAACAAACCATACAAATTACTAAAGACGAGCAGTTTGAAAAGGCAGAAGCTTCATTCCTTGATCTTATTAATACTAAACCTGAGAACGGAGACAATTACTTTTACGAGGGCGAGAACTTTTTTGCATGGGGAAAGCTGGATATGGCACAGGCCGCATACGAAAAAGGCATAAAGATGAACCCAACCGATGCCTTGAACTACGTTGGGCTAGGAAAAATTAAATTGAACCAGGGCAAAACACAGGAAGCAACTGATAATTTTTATAAGGCCAAAACCTTATCAAAATCAAAAGATGCCGTTGTGCTTTCTAAAATAGCGGAAGCCTATACCGGCGCACCTGCTCCTAATCGTGATCTTAAACAGGCCATTGACCTGCTGAACCAGGCTATATTAATGGATTCGAAGAACCAGGACCTGTATATTGACTTGGGTGATGCACTTTGGGCGAGCGACCCGTCCAATGCATCGAGCGCCATTAGTCAGTATGAAAAAGCATTGAGCCTTAATTCTAAGAATGTAATTGCAATATTGAGAGAGGGTATGATATACCAGAATGCTGCTAATTATACTTTGTCATACCAATACTATCAAAAGGCTAATTCGGTTGATTCAACCTTTGCACCTGCATACCGCCAGAAAGCAGAAATGCTTGCCGCATCGCAGCGTTTTGATGATGCTATTGCGCAGTATAAAAAGTATTTGGCACTGAACGATGCATTGAGTGCGCGTGACAGGTACGCCAAGTTTTTATTCCTTGCTAAAAAATACGATGATGCCATAAGCGAAATACAAAAAGTGCTTGTGAAGGACTCTTCTGATATTTTTCTATATCGTGTGTTAGCCTATGCACAATTCGAGAAGAAGGATTATAAGAACGGACTGGTTAACATTAATAAATTCTTTGCTAAAGCATCCCAAACAAATGCCAAATTACTGGCTTCTGATTATACTTATTATGGCAAATTGCTTTCAAAGAATGGCCAGGATTCATTGGCTTTGGTGAAAATGAGCCAGGCAGCTACTATGTTAATATCAACCGGTGCATCGGGCGATGCGTCTGATATTTATTACCAAATGGGTACTATGAGCTATTTAGGGAATAATTGCAAAGCAGCTGTTCTCTATTTTACTAAACGTGTTCAGATTACCCAGACCGATGTAAACAGTTATTATTATTTGGGTAGGGCTGCTTATGATTGCAAGCAATATAAAACAGCTGACTCAGCTTTTGGAATAGTGGTGACCACCAGGCCGGAACTGTTAATTGGTTACCAATGGAAGGCCTATACCGATCAGGCTATCGATTCAACCTTCAGTGGCTCGGGTAAACCTGCCACCGACCAGTATATTCAGAAGATAGGCAATGATAGTGTAAAGAATAAAGATGGTATGGTTATATCGCTTACTTATTCTGCCAACTGTGCTTATATTAAAGGAAATATGGAACTTGCAAAAGCTTACTGGAACAGGGTAAATGGTATTGATCAGGGCAATGCGAACTATAAAAAGTTTATGGATATTCTTAAGCAACAACAGCAAAAGCAACCAGCAAAAAAGCCGGGAAGTAAATAACCCCCGGCCTTTCTGAATTTTAATACTTCTGTTTATTTTTTTACTGAATAAAAGTAGTGTGTCCTGATAAGGTCAGGAGTTTGATATTCCAGTTCCAAATAATTGTCCGATAACTTCATAATGGTAAACATCATCTTTGTTCCCGGAGCGTCGCCTGTTACGGTATTAATAATTTTCGAACTCCAGCCCATCATCCATTTGCCGGTAGTTGCTTTGCCTTCTATGGTTAAAAATAAAGTACTGTCCTTCATAAAGGTTACTATATCATTTTGTTCAGCTGCTGTAGCAGGTTTAGCTACTCCAAAATTTTCAACAGTATCTAATTTCCAAGCCTGGCATAATTGCGCCATTTTCTCAGGTGAAAGAGTGGGCTTGGCCTGGTGATGAACAGCAGTGCCTGCAGGTTTTTTTTGCTGGGCAAAAGCACCTACAATAAAAAATAAACAAACAGAAAGAACCAACGTTTTTTTCATGATGTGTATTGGAATTGTTTAGTGTATATAAACTTTTACGTATTGGAATTTTTCATACTTCACCTGATCAGAAGCATCGTGACCATATTCAGGCCCCTGCACAGATGAATCAGTAGTAATGTTAAGTTTTGAAACATCTATTTTTCTTGCCTTCAATGCCCAGATAATAAATTCTTTTGCCGCTTCAGCCCTTGCATGAGCCAGCCCTTTGTTGCTATGGAAGAATGCATGAGTAGGTACAAATGAAGCACTTCCACTTATAGTAATTGTTACCTGGCCATTGGCAGCTTTCGCAGCTATCTTGTCTATAAAGGCTATAAAGTCTGCATCTTTCGCCTTTATCTTGTCAACATTGTATGCGAAGTAACGTGTAAAGTCAGCATCAGATTTCGGCATGTTGGCAGTATCCTTGCTGTATTTAGCAGCTTTAATTTTACTGTCATCCATGGCAAGCGGTTGTAAGGTCTGAAGATCGGGAGGCAGGTTAGAATAATAAATATCTTTCTTCTTTTTAATATCATAATTCCTTACAATTCTTCCCGTACTATCAGCTAGGTATACACTGTTCATCTTTTTCAACTTACTGTCGTCAAGATCAACCTTTAACATATAGTTTGCATCTTTAGGCAGTTTTTTAAATGTAAAGTGGCCATTCTTATCGGTCAATGTAGTTGAGATCACAGAATCTTTCTCATTCACCAATTGAATCCTCAGCATAGAAACAGGCTCTTTTGTTTCACCTAAAAACTGGCCCGACATATTTGGGTTACGTGCTGCAACAGGTTGTGCCATATTCTTATGCGGTTGCATGAAGTTGTTCGTGTCTCCAAGTACAATGCTTGTGCGGAAGAAAGAACGGGAAAGATGTTGGTAAGAACTATCGGCAGGTAAATAGAATGGCTGATTGTATACAGTTTGTCCGCCTGAAGTAATAACTACATTATAATTTGTATTAGGCCTTAATACCTGCAAAAACTTGCCGGTTTTAGGATTGACCCTTGCCTTGTTTGCTCCTTTTCCACCAATTGGATTAATAGATACCATGGCATCTGCAGGAAGTGGGCTGCCATTAGGCATTTTTAAATAACCTACTAATACTGCTACAGGTTCAACCGGTATAGGAGTAGTGAAGAGTACTTCGTAAATGTCTTTTTCTCCATATCCTCCGGGCCTGATAGATGAGTAATAGGCTCTTCTTCCATCACCTGAAAGTGAAAAATAGATATCGTCATCGGGAGTATTTATCGGGTATCCCATATTCTTGGGTTCGCTGAATTCTCCTTTGCCATTCAGGCGTGTGGTAAATACGTCGAAACCACCCATGGTATTGTGTCCCTTTGAACTGAAGAACATAGTAGAGTCATCAGGGTGTATATAAGGCGCCTCTTCATCATACTTGGTATTAATAGTTGGACCCAGGTTGGTAGGATTACCCCAGGCACCATTATCCTGTATAGTTACCCTGTAAATATCTGTTCCGCCTAATCCTCCCGGTCTGTCGCTTATAAAATAAAGGTTTTGCCCATCAGGGCTCATGCTTGCACTTGGTTCGTGTGCAGAACTGTTAACAACTCCTGAATTAGCTGAGTCAATAAGCATGGGGTAGGTCCAGTTAGCGCCCCTTTTATAGCTGGCAAAAATATTACCATCACCTTCGCTGTTATCTTTATACACTAACAGGGTTTGTCCATCGGGTGACACAGAAACGGTAGCATCGTTGCCGGCAGAATTGATAGGTGATCCGATATTTTTTGCGGTGGTCCAGCCTCCATCAGCCTTTGCATATGAATACCATACATCTTCATAGTAATTACCATAAATATCTTTGGTAGAATCGCCATTAGCGGGCCTTTTTGAAGTAAAGAATATCTCTTGTTCATCTGCAGTAAGCACCGGGCAATAGTCAGGGTAAATACCATTAATACTATCTCCAATGTTCAGCACTTTACAGGCTACCGGCGATTTAATTAATTCTTTGCCATTATTACAACATTGTATCCAGTAGTCAATATCAATCTGTCTGTCATCTTTTTTAGGCAACAGCTTTTTAAACTTGTTAAAGTTATCAATAGCCTTATCGAACTGGTAGTTTAAATGCTGAGCCCTTGCCAGGTAATAGTATGCAGGCGGAGGAGCACTCTTTTCATACGGATCATCGGGTATATACTTAGGTGACACATGCATACCGGCCTTTTCAAGGTAGGGTAGGGCATCTGCTTTATGGGTAGGGGTTTGCAGGTAAAGTTCGCCAATATTATAAGCAATATTGGCATTATTGGTATCGTACTTATAAAGTATTAAAAATGTATGCAGGGCAGAGTCAACAAAGTTTTCACCCGCCATTTCATTGGCTTGTGTATAGAGGCTTTTATAGTTGTCTTTTGTTGCAACCGTTTTTTTGCCTTTTTTCTGAGCGCTAACAGTAATTGATAAAAGAAGCGCAAATGCGCCTATCGCAAAAATTGCGCCCTTAGGGATACGCATAATAGAATGTAGGTTTTTACTCAATTTTTTAAAAGACTATAAATAATAGTCCCCAAAAGTATATTTTTTTTGTGACTAAATGATTTTAAGCGCTTTATTCAACGCTTTTGTCGCTTTTTGTTTATTATAGAAGAGTGTGAATGAGTTAAATTTTATCATTTTTGCAGAAACAATCCGAAGAAAATGTTGCTGATTGCAGATAGTGGCTCTACCAAAACATCGTGGCGTTTAGCAGATGAGAATAAGAAGATATATCACTTCCTTACCGACGGTCTTAACCCTTATTTTAAATCGCAGGGCGAAATTGTTGAAGAATTAAAATCAGCGCTTATTCCATTATTTCCGAATGATGTAAAGGTCACCCAAATTTATTTTTACGGGGCCGGATGTTCGAGCAGTAGTAAGTGTGAACTGGTAAATGAAGCGCTGATGCAGTGTTTTCCGGGCGCAAAAGCTATGATAAGCCATGACATTTTGGGCGCTGCGCGTGCTGCCTGTGCAAATTCAGAAGGTATTGTATGTATTTTAGGTACAGGTTCAAACTCATGCCTATACGACGGGCAAAAGATAGTAAGTGTTATTGGTGGCTTGGGATATATATTGGGTGATGAAGGCAGTGGATCGCACTTGGGTAAAAACCTGATGGAAGCCTTTTTGAACCGTGAACTGCCTGAAGAGCTGGCAAAGGCATTTACTGAAAAATACCACCTTACCAAGGAAGAAATAGAGAAAAGGGTATATGAAAAGCCAGAGGCCAACCGTTTCCTGGCATCTTTTAGCAGGTTTATTGGCGAACATAAGCAGCATCCTTATTTTGCTGCTATGATAGAGCAGTGTTTTGATGTTTTTCTTGAAAAGCATGTGTGCCGATACCCTGATTATGAGCACAAACAGGTACATTTTATAGGCTCAATAGCATACAATTACACCGATTTTTTGCGTAAATCGGCTCAAAAGAAGAACATTTCCATTGGGAAGATATTGCCGTACCCTATCGAGGAACTTACCCTGTTTCACCTGGCCAAGTAAAAATGGCTTTTTGGCAGCCCTAAAACCCTTATTTATATAATAAAGGAAAGCTATTGTGCTGTAGGCGGATAACAAATTAATATTTTTCTATATTTGCCGACCCAAATTAAGAAGAAATGCAAAACAAAGGTATTGTAAGGTTATTCGCTATTTTATTAGCTATCGCATGCGTATATTATTTTTCGTTCACATATTTTTCAGCTAAAACTGAGGGTGAAGCAAAAGATTTCGCCAAAGATTACGTAACCAAGCCGGGAGCTCAAAAGCTCGCTGCTAACTTCGCCAAAGGCGATTCAGCACGTAAACGTATTTTCATCGATTCACTCGAAGTAGCTACTAACGACCGCTATCTTGATTCGGTTAAGAACAAGACCGTTTATGATATGTTCATTGCACAATATTCTTACGAAGAATGTAAGGAGAAGAGTATCAATCTTGGTCTTGACCTTCGTGGTGGTATGAACGTTACTCTCGAAATTTCGGAAGGTGATATTATTAAAAAGATGTCGAACAGCAACCCTGATATTCTTTTCAATAAAGCCCTGGCAGCAGCAGGTGACGACCACATGCATTCTACCAAAGATTTTGTTGACCTTTTCGGTGAAGAATTTCAGAAACTTAATCCTAATGGTAAACTCGCAACCTATTTCCAGACCATAGAGCTTAAAGATTTTATTAATTATAACAGCACCAATGATGAAGTGCTTGCTCTTATCAAGAGCCGTGCTAAGGATGCTATAACAACAGCACAGCAAACGCTCCGTGCCCGTATCGATAAATTCGGTGTGGCTCAGCCTAACATACAATTATTACCAGGTACCGGAAGAATATTGATCGAGTTACCGGGTGTGAGTGATAAAGAAAGGGTAAGAAGGCTTTTGCAAGGATCTGCTGACCTGGAATTTTGGGCAACCTATAATGCAGAAGAAGTGGCAGGTTATATGGACCTGATGAACAAAACGCTTGCCAGCATTTTGGCTAATCCTGTTAAGGATACTGCAGGTATGAAGAAAGATTCTACCGGTGTTGCAATGAAGGATACTACCAAATCAGCAGACACTGCTTCTAACAGTATTCACAATAAACTATTAAGTGGAAGTCCTGCTGATACAGGCAAGAACGCTTTAACAGCAAAGCAGGATTCTGCTAATAAAGGCAATGCTAAAATGAGCCCGTTGTATGCATTGCTCGACAGGCACCTTGACCCTAAGGGTCCTGAATTGGGATATGCAAAGAGCGAAGACACTGCAAGGATAGGTGCTTACCTACGCATACCACAAGTAAGGTCATTGTTTCCTGCAAAGGCAAAGTTCTTATGGGTTCGCCCAAAAGATGCAAGCAAGGTTGCTAACACTGCTAACGATAATGCATCAAAATATGGCCTGATAGCTATTAAGATCACAACTCCTAACGGACGCCCTCCGCTGTCGGGTGATATTATTACCGATGCACGAGTAGAGTATGAACAACAAGGCCAGGGCCATCCGCAAATTGCTATGACCATGACCCCTGCTGCAGCTATTGAGTGGGCGCGTATCACCAAAGAAAACATTGGAAGATGTGTTGCTATTGTATTAGATGATATCGTTTATTCAGCTCCTGTGGTACAAAACGAAATTTCTGGCGGTAGGTCTTCTATCACCGGTAACTTTACTCCTAAGGAAGCAGCCGATTTGGCAAACATATTAAAGGCTGGTCGTTTACCTGCTCCTGCGCACATTGTATCAGAAAGTTTTGTGGGCCCTACACTCGGTAAAGAATCTATCCGTTCGGGGCTTATCTCGTTCCTGGTAGCTCTCTTACTAGTACTTGCATTCATGGCATTCTATTATAACCAGGCCGGCCGTGTAGCTGATGCTGCCATGTTAATAAACGTATTCTTTGTATTAGGTATATTATCATCGCTGGGTGCGGTATTAACCTTACCGGGTATTGCCGGTATAGTGCTTACCATAGCCATGTCGGTAGATGCCAACATACTTATATTTGAGCGTATACGTGAAGAGCTTGCATTGGGCAAGACATTAGCGAACGCTATTAAGGATGGTTTCGGCTTTGCTAAATACTCTATTATAGATGCTAACGTAACAACCTTTATATTAGGTATAATACTGTATGCTTATGGTACAGGCCCAATACAAGGTTTTGCTACAACACTTATCATTGGTATTCCTACATCATTATTCACTGCATTGTTCATTACCCGCTTAATGTTTGAGCGTACATTATCAAAAGGCAAAACCATTGCATTTGATACTACACTTACACGTAATGCTTTCCGTAATATCAAGATCAACTTCGTTAAGCGCAGGCATTTGTATTATGTTATTTCAGGTTTAGTATTGCTCTGCGGATTAATATCCTTCTTCGTTAAAGGATATGATATGGGCGTAGACTTTAAAGGTGGACGTACTTATGTAGTTAGGTTTAATAACCCGCCTAGTGTTGAAAATGTAGCTACTATACTTACACCTTCATTTGGAGGAAAGGCCCCTGGTGTACAAACTTATGGTACGAGCGAGCAGGTTAAAATTACCACCGCGTACATGATCGATAATTCGTCGAAAACAGCTGAAAGCCAGGTTGAAGACGCATTAAAGAGCGGGCTTAATAAACTGAATAACCCGTATACCATTACAAGTTCTGAACTGGTAGGTGAAGCTGTATCGCAAGATATTAAATCGAAAGCTATATGGTCAGTGTTATTTGCCTGTCTGCTAATGTTCATTTACATATTCATTCGTTTCCGCGGATGGCAGTATGGACTTGGTGCTGTTGTAGCACTGTTCCACGATGCTTTGATGATCATGGCAGCATTTACCATCTTTAAAGGTGTTGTGCCTTTCTCTATCGAAATTAACCAGGACTTTATAGCGGCTATTCTTACTGTTATGAGTTACTCTATGAACGATACCGTGGTTGTGTTCGATAGAATACGTGAATACCTTACCAAGCGACACAAACGTGAAATTGCACAAGGTGAAGATAAAACCGAGGTTATTAACTACGCGCTGAATGCTACATTGAGCCGTACTATCAATACCTCGTTAAGTATATTCTTTGTTATTCTTGCCATATTCATATTTGGCGGAACAACTATTAAAGGATTTGCATTCGCTCTCTTGATCGGTATCATTGTAGGTACATATTCATCTATATGTATTGCAACACCAATTGTAATAGATTTTGACAGAGCTAAGAAGAAAGAAGAACCTGCTAAGGCTAATGCCGGAAAGGTTATAAGCTAATTCTTGTTCTTATATAATTTATAAAAAGCCCTGCATTTCTGCAGGGCTTTTTAGTTTTATAATTATTAGCCCCAAACCCCTAAAGGGGCTTTGAATGCTATGTAATAGTGCGGTGTTCTTAAAGCCCCTTTAGGGGTTTGGGGCTGAGGGTACATTGCATAATATATAGATTAACAAGATTTATTCTGAAAGGGATATTAGTCTAACTTTGCAGCCTAAACAGGTAACAATGGCTTCGCATCTTTTATTTCTCGATTTCAGCGGAGGAGAATTCCTGCTTATTGCAGTGGTGTTCCTGATGTTCTTTGGTTCGAAAAGCATACCTGATGCAGCGCGTACCTTTGGTAAAGTTATTCGCCAGTTTAAAGATGCCGCAAACAGCGTTCAGAGAGATATACAAGAGAGTTCGGGCATGAACCAGATAAAAGAAGAATTGAATTTTTCAACCGAAAATAAACCCATTCAACAACAACCTTCCATAAAGCTCCCCGAAGTGGTTCCACCCAGGCCTGAAGAGCAAAAAAATGAAGGCACTCAAGGGGAGCTGCCTCTTTAAAAACAGATTTTCGATTAACGAATAACGATTTTTGAATTCGGAAGTAAAACCAATACTTATCCCCTTATTCCATACTACTTACCCCTATAAAGTCGTATCTTTGTATTAGATAAGCTAAATGCATTGGGGCCGACAGGTTTTGACAGCAGGTAGAAATAGTAAGTAAGCATGCCGAGCTTCGTGAATATCGCTCGTAAATCTCAGTTCTCAAATTCAGACGGCGAAACAAATTACGCCTTAGCTGCTTAATCCAGAAGGATTTAACTAGCTATGTTTCCCGGGAAGCCCTTCCAGCCGGCGGCCCGACAGAAGCATCGAAAATGGCAGGATAGTCAAAGTTGTGCTCTGGTATTTTGGCGAAACTAAAGGAGCTAAGGTGGTAGTTGGTCTGTCTTTTAGCGGCTATCACACTAAAATTAAATAAGGCTACGCATGTAGAAAGCTTGTTGTTTCCTTGTTTGGACGAGGGTTCGAATCCCTCCGGCTCCACAATAAAATAAAGACAAAAGTCTGCGTTATGATAAAATGAAAAAGGCCTCAGTTCTGAGGCCTTTTTCATTTTAATTAAATTCTTATAAGTGAATTAATCGAACAACGCCTATTTTTTTATCACTGATTACCTTAACGGCATATACGCCTGATGCAAATGATGAAACATCAAGAGTATATTTATTTGAATTATTTATTTCAGCTGAATACACCATCTTTCCATCCATGCTGAACACCTGGATAGTTCCTTTAGTGATCTGTTCAGAGAAATCAATAGCACATTGATTTGCAGCAGGGTTTGGGTACACTACAAGATTAAACTTGCTTTCATCTGATGCTATAGTATTAACCTGCGTTGGGTTCATTGCACTTTGAGTCAGAAAATCTTGTTGGGCTTGGGTAAAATAAATCGTTGAGTTTGAATTAGTGTCATTTTGTTTTTCTGGCCCATCCATACCTGTACCTCCTGTGTAATAAGGGTCAGATATTAATCTTCCCATCCATTCCCAGTTTCCACAACTGCTGTACACTCCATGGGCGAGTATGTAATATAATTGATTTGGACTTTGGAAAGTAAGAGAATAATTTGCAGTAGTTGTATATACCCAATTGGTGTATTGAGTACCTAAATCTCCATTAGCATCAGAATTATATACTGCATATTCTGATACTGTTCCCGAAATAGCAGTACAAGTACCTGCCACGTTTCTTATTGAGTTATAACCGGGAGCTGCCGTATTAGTACAACTAAAGTAAGGGTCACTATTATCGCTTGGTGCGTAAATAAGCTGTCCTGAAGCTGTCCAGCTATTCACACAATTTCCACCATAAATACCATGGTATAGCATATAGTATTGGCCAGGCTGTAGGGTCGAAATTGTTATGCTTGCACCAAAAAGGGGAGAAGGAGAAATTGGGGTCCAGTTACTAATGTTGCCGTGGCTGTCGCAATTATATAAATTCCATTGATCCGTTCCTCCACTATTACTTGAGGCTGTGGCGGTAATCTGCAAACCATTGCCGCTGCAAATTAAAGGGGGATAGGTAAAAGCAGTAAGGTCTACTGTTATTACTTGTTCCGTATAGCTCCATCCGGTACAATTATCCCAAACCCCGTGAATAATAGAATATTGGGTTCCCTGTGTAAGAGGATATGTAAAGGTTACACCGCTATTGCTATATAATGTTTGCAATGGGTTGCCTGTAAAATGCCCGTTTGAGCCAACATTATACAACTGAAACTCGCTTCCAACTCCGGTAGGTAAGGTCTTGCAACTTGCAGAGATATTGATAGAACTTCCCGTACAAAAGGGAGCATTTACAGAGAATGCCGGGTTAATGTAAGGCAATGTATATGTAGTTGTTGATGTCCATCCGTTTATATCGGTTGCCGTAACCTGCACAACCACCGGCCCGGAACCTGTACTGGTAAATGTTGCATTTGCAGTATTTCTTCCACTGGTTATTGTACAGCCTGAGACAACATTCCATAGGTATGTGTCAGTGCTTATACCTGTATTTGCACTAAAGCTTATTTGCTCTCCATTTGAGATACAATTTGAGGCTGTTGTAGTAATAACAGGGTTTTGCTTGTAAAACCTAAAGTAATCAACAAACATGCTTGACATAAGCGGGCCGGGGTCAGTATAATTATTATCAAATTCATTGCCGGTTCCATTTGGCGATATGCCAACGCCAAAAGTTACACTCATATACTTTAGCAGCACTCTTTTGTAATTAGCAGCATCGCTACCGGTACCTGAACTTAAAAAATACCTGACAGGGTAACCATCTAAATACCATATCATACTATCAGGTGTGAACCTAAAACCATAAATGTGGTATATGTCTTTCAAATCTTGCAGGCCTGTATAATACCTTCCGGCTATGTCTTGGGTATATGTAAGTGGCCCAAATGCCCAACCAGGGTTATTAGTATTGCAATTAGTAGCATTTAAATATGCTACATGTACATTTTCGGTGGTAACTCTGGCCTCACCACTTGATGGAAAATTTTCAAAAATATCTATTTCGCTATAATTTGTTTGTGTCCTGCCACTACAACTCGGAATACCATCGCTACCAAACATCCAAAAAGAGGGCCAGCCTCCCTGGCCCAGTGATAGTTTAATTCTTGATTCGTAATATCCGTATCCAAATGTATTTTTAGTAATAATACTTTCAGAACCATAGTAGTAAGTGGTGCCTGCATAAACTACTGGCGATGAAAGTTTTTTATTGTCTATCTCTAATGAAGTATTTGGTGAAGGCTGATCATTGCCTACAAAAGAGAGATAATTACTCTGTGAAACTCCCCAATCATTATAGGTTCCTCCACCCGGCCCACCAAAGGTCCATATAGAGCTATTTATACTGCTGCCAGGTGCCTGATCAAATTCATCATGAAAATCAAGCGTATATCCGGGCTTTACTCCAACATGATCGTAAGTACTGGGTTGCGTGGTTGGTGGAATGTAATCATACTGAGACTGAGCATTAGCTGCACTCAAACTCAATGCAAAAGCAATTGCAAGTAGTGTCGTTTTTTTTGTTTTCATGTTAGTTTAGGGTTAAACATTAAAGAGATTTGCTTTTATTATTCATTTTTTGTGTGGCGGATAGTTCTTATTCAGTTAACGAGTTTATGTACAAAGGCAAAACTACGTCGTCGGTAAAAGGTGGTCATTACCACTCACTACGTTTTTTACACACCAAGCAAATTTGTTTAAAATGGTACTTTAATGTAAAGAGATCATATGGTGATCTCTGTCAGGATTATGACAAGGTGATTCGGCATTTTTAAAATACCTGTTAGGAGGGGAAGCATACCATCCCTTCCGACTCCACAATAACAAGCCATAAGTAACTACTTACTGTTTCGCGTTATTAGGATAATTCACACCCGGGCCAAAGTAACATGAATTCTCTAGTATTTTACCGTCTTTGAGTTTAAAATACTCTGTATTGCGGAACATCTTGCCATCATTGGTCCAGCCATTATAGGTTACAAAGCCTTCATCTCCATCAACGATAAGCTTTTCAATGTCAAACTTTTTTGTGTTTTCGCAATTAGGCCAGCACTTTTCTTTGTAGGTCTTTAAGTTATCATGATCATCAACAGGGCTATTAAAAACAAACCCGGTATCAAGAATGGAGTTCAGTAGATTCACGTCTTTTTTCTCATAAGCAGCGTAATAATCTCTAATAAGTTTCTCGTTAGCCTGCTTCTTATTATTCATGTTGGTATTATTACAGCCAAACAATATCAGTGGAATTGCAAATAAGCACCCGATTTTTCTGAATTTATTTGTCATGATATTTATTTTTTAATGGGGTTTTGATAAAAATCTTTCTGTTTTATAACACTAAAGTAATTAAAAAGGTATTGAAAAAAGAATACCGCACTCTATTTCTCTACTATAGTGTCCACAACCTGGGAAGAGAATGAAGAAGCGCAGCATTCATTTCCTGGTTTTAAATTTGTTTGATGTTTTTTTTGTATCTTTTCAGCAGCAATTGCATTATAGTAGTAAAGATGATAGGTTGAACTACTAAAAACCACTCTTATGAAAAAGATAATTCTATTTCCCGCATTAACTCTACTGAGCATTTTATTTGTTACAGTAGTAAATGCGCAAAGCAATAAAATTAAGGGACATATTTCGGCAGGACAAGCGGCTGAGCTTACAATTTATAAAGTGTTCCCCGATTCATTTCCAAATGTGTCGGTTGTATTTAAAGCAGAAACAAAAAGTGGCAACCCTGTTTGGGGACTGAACAAGGATAATATAAATGTAAGGGAGGATAGCCAACTTTGCAAGGTTGTTTCTATTGAGCGACTCTCAGCCAATAAAGCAATCAGTATTGGTATAGTAATTGATCATTCCGGCTCAATGAATGATGATGCAGGGCAAATTGATTCGTTGTTAGGAGGTAAGGAGTTGAAGCATGATAAGAATGGGAATATTGTATACCCTAAGGGCTATATCTCTCCCATTAACAATGCTAAAATGGCTGTGAAGAGATTTATAAAAAGCTTTAACGTGCAAAAAGACTTTATAAGTTTTGTAGGTTTCTCTGATGAGGTGGATAAAAAATGCAAGCTTACCCACGATACTTCAAAAGTTGATGCTCTGATAGATTCAATGCAGGCCATTGGTGGCACAGCTTTGTATGATGCAATGCTTGTTGCTGTTAAGCAGGTTAAAAAAGTAAAAGGATTAAAGGCATTAGTTGTTCTGACCGACGGGCAGGATAATGAATCGAAGGCAGTGTACCGCAAGGTTATAAATAAAGCCAATGACGAGAACATACCTATTTATATAATTGGGCTGGGAGATGCCGATAAGGACACCTTAAAGCTAATAGCTAATTCAACTAAGGGTGAGTTTTATTATACCCATTCGGCAGCATCATTAAACATAGTGTACGACAGGATAAGAAAGAACCTGCAGGCTTTTTATGATGTGGTATATGCGTCGAGTAATTTTTCGGCAGATGATACTATGCGTTCGGTAGAAGTTTCGTTTGATATTAAGGATATAACGCTTCACACACAACCATTAACTACAAACTTCACATCATCCATTTTGGCAAATGCCCCGCAACCTGAACAAGTTGCAGCGAAAGATACTACAACCGATAAGGTGCCTGAAGAGGTTGCAGAATATGTGGAAAAGAAAGAAACCCATAAGGAATATTATATATATGGAGGTGTAGCGTTATTGGCTGTTGTTGCAGGTGGTGGACTTTTATATAAATACAGCAGGCAAAGTAAAACACAGAACGATAAAAAAGAAGATAACAATACAAATAACCCAGTTATAGTTAGCTTGTTTCCTAACCCTACCGTTGGCCCTATTAGTGTGCAATGCACAAATGCCAGTGCTGGGAACTTAGTTATACTTAACCTGATCGGGCAGCCTATGAGAACAATTGAGGTGGCAGGCAATACTGTACATACTGACCTTAGTAATTTACCTGATGGAGAGTATTTTGCTTTTATTCAGGCCAATGGTGTGCAATCGAATACAATGAAATTTATAGTGAAGAAGTAATTTACTTCTTCATATACTTCCAGTTCCTCGATTTACCTTCTGCGATCCATTCCAAAGCTATTTCAAGACGCTTATCATGGGTCTCTTCGGTCTTCGCATCGTTAAACCATTCAACATATTCTTTTTTGTTCGAATAGCTGAAAGCTTCAAATACTTTCCCTGCTTTTTTATTCTTTGCCAATGCCTTGGTCAAAAATTCAGGTACAACTAACTCTTTACTTGCGGTAGCTACTTTTGGTTTCACTTGGCGTTTTACTCCTTTATCGTTAAGCTCAACTGCCTGTTTGATATAGGCTAATAATATTTTATCGGCAGGCAGGTCTTTAAGGCTGGTTATCCTGCCCAGGTTTCCTGCGCCCTGGTCTTTTGTAAAGATGTTGTGGGTATCTTTTATCAGGTTCCCTTTCCAAAAACCAAAGGAACAATGTTCTTTAAACCCTGCCATATTGCAAAATACTCCCTTGTAATCGAAGTTTGGGAAGCCCCACTTTATCTTTTCTTCCACGTCGGGGCAGGCGGTATGTATAAGCTTGCGTATGTGGTTAAGTATTGGTTGTGCAAAAGGCTGGGCCTTTGCTATATAGGCGTCGACTTGTTTGTTTTGCATAATAGAGGTGTTGAATTATAGAGTAAATATAAAAAATTGCCGTTTTCAGTATATCTATAAATAAATACCTGTTTAAAATTAATTGTATATTATATTACATAATATAAATAAATGGTTCATATTTGCATTAACTTTTTTTAAATAGAATATTTCACTTCTCCGAAGTTCTTGTTGTTTATTGGGCGCATTATTCTATAAACATTCCGTCCCTCCGGGACTAAAAAAATCAAGGTATTTATATATAGCTCCGGCGGGAGCATAATACTGTAGCAATGAATTTTCATACAAGCCAAATGGAACTCCAGAGGAGTGATATATTAAAAAAAGATGAAGAGCAGCAACCTGAAAGTCGGTTTACAAAACACCAAAAATTTATGAAATCATATAATTGATAATCAGCAGGTTGATGGTTGACACAAATGCAAAAGTGTAAACCGTGTTCAGCAGGTTTTGAACATATGAAATATTGTAAGAAAATCCTCCCCTTCCCCCTCCCGCGGGGGACATAATTTGCGTCTTAGCGCCTTTGCGGTAAAAAAATCAGTGTCATCAGCGTTCTATTCTAACTTAGCCTCAATCTCAATCTAAAGCTTAAATTTGTATCCTTATTACATCTATTATGCCTAAAGTATCTGTTAAAGGCAGCGCAATGCCTGCATCGCCAATTCGTAAATTGGTGCCTTACGCCGAGAAGGCAAAAAAAGAAGGTAAAAAAGTATACCACCTTAATATTGGCCAGCCCGATATTGAGACCCCTGAAGAGATGCTCAAGGCTGTCTACAATTTTCCTTACAAGATCATAGAGTATAGCCATAGTGCAGGTATTGAAAGTTACCGCAAAAAACTGGCTGAGTATTACAAGCGCAACCAAATAGAACTGGACTTTACCCAGATAATGGTTACTACAGGCGGATCGGAAGCTATTGAAATAGCAATGATGACCTGCTTTAACGAAGGTGATGAGATCATTATTCCGGAGCCATTTTATGCTAACTACAATGGCTTTGGTGTGGCAGCGGGTATTGTTGTTAAACCCGTTACATCTGATATACGGACAGGTTTTGCTTTGCCTCCTATCAGCAAATTTGAAGAAATAATTACCCCTAAGACTAAGGGTATTATGATATGCAACCCTAACAATCCTACCGGTTATTTATACTCTAAGGAAGAGATTGAGCAACTGGGCGCATTGGTAAAAAAACATAACCTCTATTTATTGGTTGATGAAGTTTACCGTGAGTTTTGCTACGACGGCAAAGAACATTATTCAGTAATGCGATTGAAAGGCGTAGATGAGAATGTAATTATGCTCGATTCAGTTTCGAAGCGCTACAGCGCCTGCGGATTACGCATAGGTGCATTCATATCGCGCAATAAAGAAGTAATGGACACAGCGCTTAAGTTTGCCCAGGCAAGGCTTAGCCCCCCAACTATAGGCCAGGTTGCCAGTGAAGCTGCTGTTGATGTTCCTAAATCATATTTCGATAAAGTAGAGAAAGAATATGTTAACCGCCGTAACACGGTTGTTGGCCTGCTTAATAAAATAGAAGGTGTTTTTTGCCCAATGCCAAGCGGAGCATTTTATTGCTTTGCGTCATTGCCGGTAGATGATGCTGATAAATTTTGCCAATGGCTGCTTGAATCATTTGAACACGAAAAACAAACCGTTATGCTTGCGCCTGCCAGCGGATTTTATTCCGGCAAGGGATTAGGTAAGAACGAAGTGCGCATTGCTTATGTTTTGAATGAAGGTGACTTGAAGAAAGCGATGATCTGTTTGGATAAAGCTTTACAGGGTTACCCGGGAAGAGTGGTGAAGAAAGAAGCTGCTGCTAAAGCTTAAAAATCTTCGTATAATAAATACCGTTTACGAATTGCCTTGAACCTTGTCAGTTCAGGCTCCCAGCTTTTACGTATATCTTCATCGGTCATGCCTTGCTCTATCTGCTTTTGCAGCTTATCGGTTCCTGCCAAAGATTTAAAATAGACATTAAAGTATTTTGATTTATCAGGATAGTCTTTTAGTGTTCCTTTCAGCCAGAAAAAATAAAGCCGTTGATAGTTCTTCATCAGCACTGCTCCAAAATCATGCAAGTCGTAACCTTTGCAAACCTGTCCTTTATACATGGGGTCGGTAGCGCCGGGCTTACTTTGCGGGGTAAATGTATAGGTTGCATTTTGCAATTCAGGGCAACCAATTACCTGGAAGGGAAGATCGGTACCACGCCCTACACTTATCACTGTTCCTTCAAATAAAGCTAGTGAAGGATAAAGATAAATTGCGCCCATATTGGGCAAATTAGGTGATGGCTTAACGGGAAGTTCATACAGATCTTTATGCGTGTAGCCCTGAACCGAAACACAGGTAAGGTCGCAATGTTTACCATTTTTCAACCACTTTTCCCCGTTCAGCATCCGTGCATATTCGGCAGGGGTCATACCATATACAATAGGCACAGGGTCCAATCCAACAAACGATCGGAAATTGCTATCGAGTACCGGCCCATCCACAAAAAAACCGTTCGGGTCGGGCCTGTCTAATACAATAAATGGTTTGTTGTTCTCGGCACAGGCTTCCATTACATAATGCAGGGTTGATACATAGGTGAAGAAACGTACACCAACATCCTGCAGGTCGTAAACTACTATATCAACATTCTTCAGATCTTCCACCGTGGGTTTATAATGCTTGCCATAAAGTGAGATAATAGATATTGTTGAGCCTGAATTTTTATCCTTTCCATTACGTATGGTGGCGCCTGCATCAGCGGTTCCGTAAAAACCATGTTCGGGTGCAAATATTTTTGTGATATGAATGCCCAAGCTTATTAAGGTATCAACCAGAAGGGTCTTTTTAACCAATGATGTTTGGTTGACAACTACCGCCACGTTCTTGCCTTTCAGCATGTCAATATATTGCTCGGTGCGTTCGGCTCCTACCTTAACATCTGCCGAGGTAATGGTTACAAAATCTGATTTGGAGATGATCTGCGCCTGCGAAAAATGGCACAAGAGTAGTATTAAGCAAGCCAAAGCTATGTTTTGGCCTTTTATTATTGACAGGAAGCCGTATCTTTGCGAGTAAAGCATAAGCGTAAAATTCAAAAATAAAGAAATCTGCTTAGCTTAGTCATAAATGGATAAGGAAAAAATAATTAGTTACTTGGCCACAGGTACAAATTCTACAGGGATGGATGTAAAAGCACCCCTGCATGATATCGTGCACACCTTTCCTTATTTCCAGCTGGCACAGGTGCTTTATGCCAAACAGCTTTACGATGATAATGATACCGAAGTAGCAGCACGAGTTAAACTGGCATCGGCTTATGCGCCTAACCGCAAGGCTATGTATCTGCTCTTCCGCAAGCAAACCAAGAAGGCTGAAGAGAAGGAAGCAAAAGTAGTTCAGGTAGTGGTTGAGGTTAAAGAAGAACAGAAATGCAATTTCGTTTACCAGGCTGCCGAGGCTCCTGTAGTTAAAGATGTACCTAAGGTAGATTCATTTGTAGTGGCTCTTCCTAAAGAAGAAGTTGTAGAGCCTCAGAAGGAAGTAGAGGTTGAAGAGGTAAAGGCCTCTCCTGTATCAGAAACTTTCCTTGAAACAGAGATATTAAGCAATATTGCTGTTATTCAAGCCGAAACCACGCTTACCGACCTTCCAATCCCCGAATCCAAAGAAAAAGTAGGGGAACCTATAAAAAATATTGAGCCACCTTTTGAACCTAAAATAGAGGCCAGTTTAAGCCATAAACACAGCTTCGAGGACTGGTTAAAGATACTACCCGATGCTAATGCAAAAGGTATAGATATAGTTAAGGCCTCTACTCCGTCTAAAACTATTGATATTATTGATCGTTTCCTCAATAATGAACCCCGTATTTCAAGGCCGAAAACGGAGTTCTTTTCGCCTTCAAAAGCGGCTAAATTAAGCGTGACCGACGATGAAGCATTGGTAAGTGAAACACTGGCCAAAATATACATTACCCAGGGTAATTTACCCAAGGCTTTAAAGGCCTATGAAAGCTTATTATTGCAAAATCCCGAAAAAAGCACTTATTTTGCGGCCCGAATTGAAGAAATCCGGCATAAAATAGATTTACAAAAGAATAAATAAACACCATGGAAGTTATACTCGAAATACTTACTGTTATTGTCTGCATCCTGCTTATTTTAGTTGTGCTTGTTCAAGATTCAAAGGGCGGAGGGCTCTCGTCATCATTTGGTGGTTCAAACCAGATATTAGGTGTTCGCAGAACAACCGACTTCTTAGAAAAAGCTACCTGGGTATTGGCTATTGCATTATTAGTGTTCAGCTTAGCAAGCTCTTTCTTTGCAGGAACAAGCAGCAGCGGCACACAAAGCATTTCATCTACTAAGGATAAGGCCAGCGAAATGAATGTTCCGCAGCCGCAACAACAACAAAGGCCTAGCGCTCCTGCAACAGCGCCTGCTCCTAAGACTCCGTAAACTTTTACCAATATGCTCGAATACCCAATATTTATTGCCGGAAACTTCGAGAAAAGCGCTAAGGTTTTAGACGTTTACAATCCTTTTAAAGGCTATGCCTTTGCCCGTACCTACCAGGCATCAGATGAGCAATATGAATTAGCAATTTCAAAAGCATTAGCATGCCGTAAAGAATTGGCTGCAATGCCTGCGCATGAAAAATATACCGCACTCCGTTTTATATCTGATTCTATAACTTCATCTCGGCAAGCATTAGCCGAGATATTGTGCTACGAGTCGGGCAAGCCTATCCGTTATGCTTTGGCTGAAGTTGACAGAGCAGCACAAACATTTTTGGTTGCTGCCGAGGAGGCTAAGCGCTTGCCAAAAGAATATATGTCGCTCGACTGGACACCAGCCGGGAATAAAAAAGAAGGGCTTGTAAAATATTTTCCTGCGGGATTGGTGGCGGGTATTACGCCTTTCAACTTTCCTATTAACCTGGTTGCGCATAAAGTGGCTCCGGCTATTGCAGCAGGTTGCCCTATAATACTTAAGCCTGCTTCGTCAACCCCATTATCTTCTATAGAGTTGGCGAAAATCATTGCCAAGACCAAACTGCCTACCGGAACATTTTCGGTATTACCTATGGACAGGAAGACCGGCAATAAGATGGTTACTGACGAACGCTTTAACGTGCTTTCGTTTACCGGTTCTGCTGATGTGGGTTGGGAAATGAAAAAGAATGCAGGTAAAAAACGCGTGTTGTTAGAATTAGGCGGAAATGCGGCAGTAATTGTTTCAGCTGATGCCGATGTGGAAGCGGTAGTAAAGAAGAGCCTGGTTGCAGGATTCTCTTATTCAGGGCAGATATGTATACATGCACAACGCTTTTATATTCATAAAGATATTTTCGAAAAATTTACTGCTGCTTTTAAAAAGGGAGTAGAGGCATTAAAATACGGAGACCCGAAGGACCCTGAAACAGAAGTATCGGTAATGATAGACCAGGCTAATGCCGATAGGGTAGAAGAGTGGGTGAATGAAGCCTTGAATAAGGGTGCCACATTAATTTGTGGTGGTAAAAAAGAAGGTGGTTTTTATCTCCCTACTTTATTAACCGGAGTTAAAGACGATATGAAAGTATGCGCCGAAGAAATTTTTGGCCCTGTTGTTACGCTCGATTCCTTTTCAACATTTGAAGAGGCAGTGGAAAAAGTAAATAACACAAAGTTTGGTTTACAGGCAGGAGTATTTACCAATTCGGTTTCTGAAATGGATTATGCTTTCAATAATTTGAATGTAGGAGGAGTAATATTAAATGATATGCCTACCTATCGTGCCGACCATATGCCCTATGGCGGTGTTAAAGATTCGGGTTTGGGCCGAGAAGGAATACGTTATGCCATCATGGAAATGATGGAACCACGCATTTTAGTTAAGTAATTCTTTTACAGGTTTCACCTGCGATAAGCCATGGAAGAGATATTCTTCGCGTGTACTTATTTTAGTGCAGAGGTAACGGGTGCGTATCTTCTTTTGCTTGATGAACTTTTCATTGCCTGTAGTTTCAAAAATGGCCATCAATGGAAGATCTTCCAGTAAATGAAGATTGTCTTGCTTTTCGTTGTACTTATTCAATATTTTGAATAGCCCTCTGTCATTACATACCGATGCAGCCGGGTCGTGCATATAGGCTTTCAGCGCAGCAATAATATCGGTGGGGAAAACGGTTTCATTTAAAAACGGGTTTAACAGAATACGATATTCATGTTTCCACTCCTTACCATGCGATTGAATGTTGTTGCCATGTTTTTTCCATGCACTTAAATGGGCAATTTCGTGCACAAGCGTAATCAGGAAAGCATATTTATTCAGATCGTGGTTAATGGTTATCTGGTGGTTCTGTCCTTTAAATGGCGGGCGGTAATCGCCATATTTCGAAGCTCTCGATTTCTTTATCTTCAATTTAAAATCGAAAACATAAACCCAGTTAGCTATAGTATCTACAGCAGTGTCGGGGATATATTTATTTAAAACAGATTTGTTCCTTTCTAATTGCGTCACGTCGCGAATTTAGATTAAAAATTTGGCAAATGCTTTACCAAATTATTAACTATTGCATTGCAATTTTTAGCGCTTCGCGAAACGCCTTGATTGTGATGTCGATATCCTTATCAGTATGTGCAGCCGATACAAAACCTACTTCATAACCCGATGGGCCTAAATAAATTTTTCTTTCTAAAAGTGCAGCATGCAGCTTCTTGAATTTCTCCATGCTCTTCGGGTCAATATCTGATGAGCTGCTTATTTCTTTTTTGTGTGTGAACGCAGGCCAGAAAATTGAACCGATAGAAAATATGTGAAAAGGATCATCTGAAAGTACATCTTGCATAATACCATCAACAAGGCGTTTGGTTTTCTTTTCCAGCTTTTCATAAAAGCCCGGTTTAAGGCATTCGGTAAGTTGTGCAATACCTCCCGCCATAGCCACAGGATTACCCGATAATGTACCCGCCTGGTACACATTCCCTTCAGGAGAAATATGTTTCATGATCTCGTTGCGGGCAGCATATGCACCTACAGGTAAACCACCACCAATTACCTTGCCATAGGTAACAATATCAGGCTGAATATTATAATAACCTGCCGCACCTTCAAAGCCAACCCGGAAGCCTGATATCACTTCATCAAATATCAGCAGGCTCTTCTTGGCTGCACAAATATCCGCCAGGAATTCGAGGAAAGCGCGCCTTTGTAAAAGCAAGCCATTATTGGCCGGCACGGGTTCTACAATTATACAGGCAATATCGTTCTTGTAAAGTGTAAAAGCTTTTTTAACTGCCTTTTCGTCATTCAATGGAAGTACAATAGTTTCTCTGGCAAATGCTTCGGGTATACCTGCTGAAGAAGATAAACCAAAAGTAGCGAGACCTGAACCTGCCTTTACTAAAAGCGAATCAGCATGGCCATGGTAACAACCGTCGAACTTGATCACTTTTTTTCTTTTAGTGTAACCACGTGCTAAACGAATTGCAGACATTACCGCTTCGGTTCCTGAACTTACAAAACGTATTTTTTCAATGCGGTTGTTGTTCTTCAAAATCAACTCAGCCAGTTCATTTTCTAAACGGGTAGGTGCACCAAACGACATTCCTTTATCTATTGTCTTTTTTACTTTACTAGTCACTGAAGGATGAGCATGCCCGAGTATTAGCGGTCCCCATGAGCAGCAATAGTCGATATATTCGTTGCCATCGGCATCCCAAATACGCGAGCCACTTCCCTGGTCAATGAACAAAGGTGTTCCTCCAACTGATTTAAATGCCCTTACAGGCGAATTTACTCCACCCGGAAAATATGTTTTTGCTTTTTCAAATAGTTTCTCTGACTCTTTTCTTTTCAGCATATAGGTTCTAAATTAATCTGTGAATCTGTGGCTATGTCTTTTGGCGTTTTTGGCATATGTATAAATACTTACATTTACTGCATCAAAAATACATATAAATATGACCGCAATAAAACATAATGAAAGCTTCTCAGCTAAGGACAATGTAATACTGGTTGGAACAGCCAAGACCGATTTTTCGAAATATGGTTTAGCGCCTGCTGAACTTACTTATGTTAAGAAGCAGATAACTGCCGAAGAACATATTATAAATGTTAACCAATATGAGCGCCGCGTGGTGGTTTATATTGAAGATAAAAAGAAAGAAGGTTTTCAAACACTTGAAGCTTGCCGTAAAGCAGGTAACAAAGTTTGTGGTGTTATGAATGCTGCAAAAGCCGAATCAGTAACCGTTATTGACCTGACTGGAAACACAGAAAACATATTGGCATTTGCTGAAGGTATGGCTTTGGGTAATTACCAGTTTTTGCATTACAGGCAAGATAGTAAGAAGGCTGCGAATACTTTAAAGACAATTAATATATCAAGCAAAAAAGTTAAAGCTGCCGAAGTAAATACCTTGCAGATCGTTATTGATGCAACGTGCAAAGCCCGCGATTTGGTTAACGAACCTGTCAACCACCTTAATGCAGTTGACCTTGCCAAGGCATTTGAAAAAATGGGCAAAGAGGCAGGATTTAGGGTAGAGGTGTTTAACAAAGCAAAGATCACTGCACTTAAAATGGGCGGATTGCTTTCAGTTAACCTGGGCAGTATCGATCCTCCAACTTTTACTGTAATGGAGTGGAAGCCGAAGAATGCTAAGAACAAAAAGCCTTATGTATTAGTTGGTAAAGGTGTGGTGTATGATACCGGAGGATTGAGCTTAAAGCCAACCCCAAACTCAATGGACGAAATGAAATGCGATATGGCCGGTGGTGCGGCAGTAGGTTGTACTATGTATGCCATTGCAAAAGCTAATTTGCCGGTTTATGTGGTTGGGCTTGTGCCTGCAACTGATAACCGTCCGGGTATGAATGCCTATGTACCGGGAGATATACTTACCATGTATAATGGGATGACCGTTGAAATGTTAAACGCTGATGCTGAAGGCCGCCTTATTTTGGCCGATGCTTTAAGCTATGCTAAAAAATATGAACCGGAATTGGCAATTGACCTGGCTACACTTACCGGTGCTGCAGCTGCTGCTATTGGCAAGTATGGTATTGTAGCCATGGGCACAGCAGATAAAAAAGCAAAGGATGCACTTAAAAAGAGTGGCGAACATGCATTTGAGCGCCTGGTAGAGTTTCCTTTTTGGGATGAATATGCTGACCTGTTGAAGACTGAAATAGCCGATATGAAAAATATTGGAGGCCCTGTTGCCGGAGCTATTACCGCAGGTAAGTTCCTGGAGAAATATACATCTTACCCTTGGATGCACTTTGATATTGCAGGCCCAGCCTTTATAAATGCCCCATACGATTATAAGCCAAAGGGCGGAACAGGTGTAGGTGTAAGGTTATTATTTGACTTTTTGAGTAAAGTAACTAAGTGATATTGCGGCTATTGTGATAAGATGATTTTTTCTTCATCTTATCTTCATATAGCCGAGATACCTTTGTTCTATCAAACTAACAATAAAACATACAAAGTCATGAAAAAGATCAGTTTAGTTCTCGCAGCAATGGTTCTTTTTGCAGGTATATCTTTCGCACAAGATAAGACTACCACAACCAAGACCGAAAAGAAGTCTGAAAAGACCGAAAAGACCACCAAGACCGAAAAGAAAGGTGGAAAGAAAGAAAAGAAAGCTGCTGCTGACAAGCCAGCTGCTAAGTAATTCTAGCACAAATTCTTATAAAAAGCCTCGTAGCAATACGGGGCTTTTTTATTTTTACCCCCGAACCCCCCTAAAGGGGCTTTACAAGTTCGTCACACTGAGCTTGTCGAAGTGTCAAAGGAATATGCTTCGACAGGCTCAGCATGACATCTAATAATTCAAAGCCCTTTAGGGGTTTGGGGCAAACATGTAATCTCGTTTCTCTATACCCAATACTCAGTACTTAATACTATTTCTCCTCTTTAAACCAGCCCGAATACATCAGGTAGTTATTGGCTATTCTATGTACCTCACCCTTAAGTAGTTCCGGGTTAATGTTTTTTACCTTTTTAGCCGGAATTCCGGCATAAACCGAGCCCTCTTCCACAATAGTTCCTTCTAAAACTATGGCCCCGGCAGCTATAATGCAATTGCTGTTAATAATGGCATTATCCATTATTATGGCTCCCATGCCTATCAGTACATCATCATGTATGGTACAGCCATGAACAATGGCATTATGGCCAATAGATACATTATTGCCTATGGTGGTCCCGGTTTTCTGGTAAGTACAGTGAATAATGGCCCCATCCTGTATATTTACCTTATTGCCAATATGTATGAAATTAACGTCGCCGCGCACTACTGCATTGAACCATACACTGCAATCGTCGCCCATGGTGACTTCGCCTACTACCGTTGAATTTTCGGCCAGGTAACAGTTGTTCCCAAATACCGGTTTTATGCCTTTTACAGGCTTAATTAATGCCATAATGATTATTTTTATGCAAAAATAGGGTATTAGGACTATTGAGATATGAAAAATATATTACCTTTGCAGCCCTTAAAGAAAAACCTAAATACAATAAATCAACGCCCATGTACGCAATTGTTGAAATAGGAGGCCAGCAGCACAAAGTGAAAAAAGCTCAGAAGCTGTATGTTAACCGCCTCGAATCAGAAGAAGGTGTAAACCTCGAATTTGATAAAGTTTTGTTAGTTGATAACGAAGGCGATGTAGTTGTAGGCCTTCCTTTTGTAGACGGCACTCGTGTTGTTGCAAAGGTAATGGCTCATGTAAAAGATGACAAGGTTCATATCTTCAAACATAAAAGAAGGAAGGGATACCGTCGTTTCAATGGTCACAGACAATCTTTGACCGAGCTTTTCATCCAGGGCATTTTTGCTAAGGGCGAAAGCATGAAAGAAGATATCGCTCCTGAGAAGAGAGTTAAGGCTCCTAAGGCAGAAGCTACAGGTACCGAAACTGCAGAGTTAAAAGCTCCAAAGAAAAAGGCAGCGGCTCCTAAAAAGAAAGCAACAGCTCCTAAAGCTGAAGCAAAGGCTAAGCCTGCAGCTAAAAAAGCAGCTCCAAAGAAGAAATCTAAAGAATAAATAGATAATTAAAATTCAAGAGTCATGGCACACAAAAAAGGTGTTGGTAGTTCCAGAAACGGTAGAGAGTCGCACGGTAAGCGCCTCGGTGTTAAAATATTCGGCGGCCAGGAAGCTAAAGCCGGCAATGTAATTCTTCGCCAAAGAGGTACTTCGTACCATCCTGGCAAAGGGGTAGGTATTGGTAAAGACCATACCATATTTGCTTTGGTTGATGGTACCGTTTTATTTACTGTTAAGAGAGAAGACAGGAGATATGTGTCGGTTACCCCGGCTACAGAAACCGCTTCCGCTTAAATATAGCAGGACATAATAATATTATCCTGCCTGTGGCTTTTGCTCATAGGCAGGATTTTTCATTTTCAGTTAAACTCAAGAATTTATATTTGGCTCATTGATTCTCTAATTTGTTTATTAAAGGTATTCGCTAATATAAATTTACCTTTACTAAATATTGATAATTTATATTTGTTCAAATTTTTCAAACCATGCTCGAAATAGCCCATATCCGCCAAAATACTGCCGATGTCATTACTCGCCTCGCCATCAAGAATGTTGATGCCAATGCCGCAGTAAAAGAAATACTTGCACTCGATGAGAACAAACGTTCGTTCCAGACAAAACTGGATGATGTGCTTGCACAATTGAATAAGGCATCGAAAGAGATCGGTGATCTTTATAAGGCGGGTAAAAAGCAGGAAGCCGATGACCTGAAAGGCAAAACTACAGCATGGAAAGAAGAAATTACAAGGCTAGAAGCAGAAGTTAAAAAGGCCGAACAGGAATTGCAGGACAAATTAGTGCTACTTCCAAACCTTCCTAATGCAACTGTACCTAAGGGTAAAAGCCCTGAAGATAACGCGGTGGTTTTCACACACGGAGATATGCCGCAGCTTCCTGAAAATGCATTACCGCATTGGGAGCTTGCAAAAAAATATGACCTTATTGATTTTGAAACAGGAGTTAAAATAACCGGTGCTGGTTTCCCGATATACAGAGGTAAAGGAGCAAAGTTGCAACGTGCGCTTATCAACTTCTTTTTAGATAAAGCTACCGAAGCTGGATACCTTGAAATTGAACCACCTATCATGATCAATAAGGATAGTGGTTTTGGTACAGGCCAGTTGCCCGATAAGGAAGGCCAGATGTATCACGTTACTATAGACGATCTCTATCTTATTCCTACCGCCGAGGTACCTATTACCAATATGTACCGCGATGTTATTGTAGAAGAAGAAACATTACCTATAAAGAACTGTGGCTATACACCATGTTTCAGGCGCGAGGCAGGTTCTTATGGTAAAGAGGTACGCGGACTTAACCGTTTGCACCAGTTTGATAAAGTGGAGATAGTACAAATACAACACCCCGATAATTCATACAAGGCATTAGAAGAAATGCGCGAGTATGTTGCGGGCTTGTTAAAGACCCTTGAACTACCTTTCCGCACCCTTAAACTTTGTGGTGGCGATATGAGTTTTGCATCAGCACTTACTTATGATATGGAAGTGTTTTCGGGAGCTCAAAAAAGATGGTTAGAGGTTAGCTCAGTATCAAATTTTGAGACCTTCCAGAGTAACCGTATGAAGCTGCGTATTAAAAAAGGTAAGGATAAACCAAGGCTTGCACATACCCTTAACGGCAGTGCTTTGGCATTACCCCGCATAGTTGCATCTTTACTTGAAAATAACCAGACCGATAAAGGCATACGCATGCCTAAGGCTATTGTCCATTATACCGGGTTCGAGTATATCAGTTAAGGATTCAGGCCAAAAATTTGGTTGATTCACATATAAAATTACTTTTGTACTGCCTAAAATATTACTAGTTGAAAAAAGTACTCACTACTGCGTTAGTTTTTTGTTGTTTCGTCTTCATCTACACGGGTTGCAGCCACGATCTTTTTCACAGCCGCCTTTCAGAAGGAACAATAGAATATAAGATTGTAGTGCTCGATTCTGCCAATCCAATGGCAAAAATGGCACCCGATAAAATGACGGTTAAGTTCAAGAACAATATATCGTATGCTGAAATTATTGCCGGTATGGGTTTATTCGAAACCTCTTTTATTAACGATGAGCCTAACAAAAAGCTTACCCAAATGGTTCGTATGCTGAATAAAAAATGGGCATATGTAGGTGATACCACAGCTATAAATAAAGAGCTTAGCCACGATATTCAATTTGATGTTACCGAAACCAAGGAAACCAAAGTTATAGCAGGTTATACCTGTAAGAAAGCCATTGGTAAATCGAAAGATGGTAAAGCACCTGATGTAGAATTGTATTATACTGAGGATATAAAATTAGAGAACCCTAATTGGGCTACACCGTTCAAATCTATAGAAGGTGTACTTATGCAATACCGCATTGCTAAATATGGTTTTTATATGGAATTTACTGCTGAAAAGGTAGAGCCTGAAAAAATTGATGAAACCTTATTTAAGCTTCCTGCTGATTATAAAATGATAACCAAGCAACAGCTTGATGATCTTTACAAAGGGTTCCAGTAAAATTGAAACTATAGTTCTGTTTTTTTAATTCATTAACCTAAAAATAAATCATGAAGAAGTTTACACGCATTGCAGTTATTGGTGTTGCTGCAACAACGCTTTTTGCATTCTCTGCACCACAAGGTGATACTACATTTGAAGGAATTGTTACCTATTCTATGTCTATTGGCGGCGACGCTAACCCGCAAGCTGCAGCTATGATGCAGGGCAGCGGCAAAAAAGATTATATAAAGGGTGATAAAGTAAGGACCGAAGTAACAACAGGTATGTATAAGTCTATAACTATTATAGACAGGAAGACAAAGGAAGAAGTAACCTTGGTTGATATGATGGGCAATAAATACGAAGTTAAGCCTGACCCAAACAAGCCAAAACCTGAAGATAAACAACCACCTGAGATAAAATACCTTGACAGTACCAAGCAAATTGCAGGATATACCTGTAAGGCTGCTGAAATAACTGTAGTTAACCCAAGGACAAGCGAGAAGAATACGTTTGTAATATATTATACTGACAAATTACCATACAGTACTGATATGGGTCAATATAAAGGCCTGAAAGGATTTCCGCTGCAATACGGAACCAAACAACAAGGTATGACCATTATGATATCAGCAACTTCTATTGAAAAGAAAGCGCTTTCTGATACACTGTTTGCAATTCCTACTAAGGGATATAAAATTGTAGCAAGCCGCGAAGAAATGATGAAAGACATTCAACAAGATATGGGCGGAGGCGGTGGCCAGCAATAATAACAGAATTCAATAAATAAAAACCCAGGCTTAAGCCTGGGTTTTTTTATGCTCCTTGGTTTTCTTTTTGTTTTGTTCTTCAAATTCCTTTCCTATTTCATCGGGAGTCTTGCCCAGAAATTTAATTGCCTGCCTTGCTTGAGTAGCTAGGCTATCATGCGGATATTTTTCAACCAGTTCGGTATATCTTTTGCGGGCGTTGGCAGTATCGTTCATGTTATTGTCGAATATAAAACCTTCCACCAACAAGCATTCAGGTACTAACCTGCTTTGAGGAAATTTTGAGGTGATATTCTGGTATAATGTAATGGCTCTTGGGTATTGTCCCGTACTTGAAGCCAGCCCACCTGCATTAAATAAAAATGCTGCTGATAAAGTATCTTCCGGAAAATGTTTTGCATAATCGAGGTAAGCAGTTATGGCAAGGTTGGCAGTATATGCATCAAGGGTAGGGGAAGTTTTCAATTTCGCTTCAACGGCCTTTATGGTTTGAATTAATCCCTGTTTGCTGGTATCCTTAGCCGGTAGCTGGGTGGTGGTACTTGCCTTGTTTTGGTCTTGCTTGTTATTGCCGCAACTAAGTAATGAAATGGTCAGGCAATAAGCGCCTGCAAGCATTGCTATTTTCTTCATAATTATTTTTTTAATGCAAATTTCATTCTGTAAGGCACGTCCACAATTCCTTTGGTAAGGTCAGTGAGTTTTCTTTTCAGCAAACGCTTTCGTAGAGGGTTTATTTTATCTATAAATAAGATGCCTTCAATATGGTCATATTCATGTTGCAGTACCCTTGCCCTTACTCCATCATACTTCTCATCATGCGGCTTAAAATTCTCATCCAGGTATTTAATGCGGATGTTGGGTTTCCTTTCCACGTCCTCCCTAATGGTCGGTATGCTTAAACAACCTTCATTGAATTTCCATTCCTTGCCATTCTCATCTACTATAACCGGGTTGATAAATATTTTTCTGAAATCATTCAGTTTCTTTTTTTCTTCTTCATCCTCCTGGTCCTCGGCATAAGCCGAAGCATCTACAATAAACAATCGGATAGATAAGCCAATCTGCGGAGCCGCAAGCCCGACACCTTTTGCGTTATGCATGGTGTCGAACATATTTTGAATCACCTTTTGTAATTCAGGGTAATCAGGTGTAATATCCTGTGCTTTCTTTTTCAGAACAGCATCGCCGTATCCAATAATAGGTAAAACCATAAGTATAAATTCTATAAAGCCCCCAAAATTAGCACTTACACCGAAATATCAGGGGGTAATCTGCCCTCTTTCTTCATTTCCATGAAAGATTGTAGGATAAGTGCCGCACTTACCATATCTACGGTATCCTTATTTTGCCTGTCTTTTTTCTTTAACCCTCCATCTATCATAGTTTGGAAAGCCATACGCGAGGTAAGGCGCTCATCAACCCTATAAATAGGCATACCCGGGAATTTGCCCAGGAGTTGTTCAGTGAATTTTTCAATGGCTCCGGCACTTTGTGAAGGGCTGTTATCCATATGTTTAGGCTCACCAATAACAAAACTTTCTACTTTCTCTTTTTGCATATAGTTAGCCAGAAAAGTGAATAGTTCTTTGGTAGGAACGGTTGTGAGCCCAGTTGCAATAATTTGCTGCGGATCGGTAACTGCTATACCGGTGCGGACTGTTCCGTAATCAATTGCCAATACCCTCATATTGCTTACAAAGTTAACAATTAGTGGGGTTGCTGGATTTTGTATGCCTGCTGTTTTCTATATATTTGCTATGCATTAAAATAACCTATGGGAAAAGAGATTGAACTTATTGAAAGCGCCTGGGCCAACCGAGACCTGGTGAAAAATAATGATGTGCGCCAGGCTGTTATAGATACTATGGAAAAGCTGGATAAAGGCACTTTGCGCGTTGCCCAGCCCGAAGGTGATGGATGGAAAGTAAATGAATGGGTAAAGAAAGCGATACTGTTATTCTTCCAAACCCAAAAAATGGAGACGATACATGCAGGCGACCTTGAGTTTTATGATAAAATACCTTTGAAAAAGAATTTTGAAGCAATTGGCGTCCGTGCTGTTCCACATGGGCTTGCTCGTTATGCTTCCTATTTGGCTCCGGGAGTTATAATGATGCCATCGTATGTTAATATTGGCGCTTATGTAGATAGCGGAACCATGATAGATACATGGGCCACGGTAGGTTCTTGTGCTCAAATTGGCAAAAATGTACACTTAAGTGGTGGAGTAGGTATTGGAGGGGTGCTTGAACCTCCACAAGCTGCACCGGTTATAATTGAAGATAATTGTTTTGTGGGTTCGCGCTGTATTGTAGTGGAAGGTGTAAGGGTGCAAAAAGAAGCTGTGCTGGGCGCCAATGTAGTGCTAACACAATCAACCAAAATAATAGATGTAAGCGGCGATAAGCCTATTGAATATAAAGGTATTGTGCCTCCCCGTTCGGTGGTTATACCAGGCAGTTATGAGAAAAAATTCCCTGCTGGGACTTATTCTGTTTCATGCGCTTTAATTATTGGTAAACGGAAAGAAAGTACTGATACTAAAACATCACTCAACGAAACCCTTAGGGAGTTCAATGTGCCTGTTTAATAAAGCACTGAAGTAATTATTTTTGCTTAAGCATGTCTCAAAAGAAAAACATACCGCCTAAAAAGGCTGCTGGCAAAACCTTACCTCTCGAAACAGTTAATGCGGCAAAGAATGATCTGACGCGTATTGCTTTGTTTTTGGGTGCCGCGGTGCTCATTACCTATATATGCTTTATAAACGCATTTAAAGCCGATTTTACAAACTGGGACGATGTTCAGTATGTAACAGAGAGTACGCTTATAAAGAGTTTGCATTGGGATAATATAAAGACAATCTTTACTACCCGCTCCGTAATGGGTAATTACCACCCCCTGGCTGTCCTTTCACTTGCATTGGATTATCATTCGGGTAAACTCGACCCGCATACGTTTCATACCACCAGCATTATTATTCATTTATTGAACGTTGCTCTTGTTTTTCTGTTTATTCAATTATTGGTTAAGCAACCTGTTATATCTTTTATTACTGCCTTGCTTTTTGGTATAAGTCCTATGCATGTTGAATCGGTTGCATGGGTGGCAGAGCGTAAAGATGTTTTATATGTGTTCTTCTACATGGCTTCGCTGATCGCGTACTTGTTTTATTTAAAAGATGATAAGAGGAAGATATTGTTTATCGTTCTGGCATTTTTTCTGTTTGCATGTTCCCTGCTTTCAAAGGCACAGGCTGTAATGCTTCCGTTTGTATTGTTAGGTATCGATTATTTTAAAGGCAGGAAATTTGAACTGAAGATAATTCTTGAGAAGATTCCATTTTTTCTACTTGCGTTATTAATGGGTGTTATAGCAGTCGTGGCCCAAAAGGAAACCGGTGCTATTAAAGAAATTCCTGATAATACTTTATTAGAAAGAATTGCATTTGCGGGCTATAGCTTTATGGCATATACAATTAAACTTATCTATCCCGGTTCACTTTCGGCTTACTATCCTTACCCCGATAGGCCATATTCAATTATATATATTGTTGCTGCACTCTTTGCAATTGTTTTAGTGAGCCTGGTCATAAAGAATTATAAGAACAAAACACTTGTATTAGGTGCCGGATTTTATGTGATGAACATAGTATTGCTCTTACAATTATTACCTGTAGGTGGCGCCATGATGGCCGACCGTTATTCTTATTTATGCTCTGTGGGTTTGTTTTTTATTATCGGCAAATATGCATTCGATCTGCTGGAGAATAAAAAACTTGCATCATTTAAATATGCGTTAATGGCCATAATGATAGGTTATGGTTCTTATTTAGCTTATGGTGCACGTGAAAGAACCAAAGTATGGAATAACAGCAAATTACTATGGGCGAATGTTTTGAAGCAGTACCAGAACGCTCCCATACCATATAACCAGCTTGGTTCATATTATCAAAAGCATAAGAGTTTAGATACAGCATTGGCTTATTTTAACGAAGCCATACGCTTAAAACCTTTATTTACTGAAGCCTTGACGAACCGTTCAGATATTTTCAGGGTAAGAGGCGACTACAAGCAGGCTATTGCCGACTGTGATTCTGCTATTCGATCAGATGTGAATTACACGGCAGCTTACATGAACAGAGGTATTGCCTATTGCTTTGTAGGCAAGTACGATGATGCGCTTCGTGATTTTACATTTGTGGTTTCTAAAAAAGCGGGCGAAGCATCGCTTTACTGTAATCGCGGAAATCTTTACGACATGAAGGGCAAAATTGATTCTGCGTTTAATGATTATTCTACAGCTATTAAACTCGACCCGGAGTATGCCGATGCGTATTTTAGCCGCGGACGCACTTATGTGAAAATGCAGAAGTATAAAGAAGCCATACCTGATCTGGATATGGCTATACAGCTTAGCACTACTTCGAATAACGTGTACCTTTACCGTTCGCAGGCATATAGGGAGCTGGGGAATTATAAGGCATCGTTAGATGATGCTATGACAGCGAGGAAATTGGGAATAGATATAAACGAAGATTATATTAGCGACCTGAAAAAACATTTAGGCACGGAAGGAAAGTGAGTAAAAAAGGCAATAAATACAGGCTTCAACAACCAAAACCTTCTCCACAGGTGGCACCACAACGTGCCCAATCTGCTAAAAAGAAAGAACCTGAATTTGTTGAGAGCAAAATTACAACGGGCAATGATGATTCTGCGCTTAAATGGGGATTGTTACTGGTTGTGCTCATTGCTACTTTTTGGTGTTATAGCTACACCTTAAAGAACCAGTTTACCAATTGGGATGATGGCTTGTACGTAGAAACGAACCCCTACATCAAAAACCTTACTCCCGAAAACATGAAGATGATATTGTTTCACAATATCACCAATAACTATTACCACCCTATAACCATGCTGACCATTGCATGGAACTACCATACTTCAAAAATGGATCCGCATGCCTATTATCTGACTAACGTTATGATACATGTGCTTGGAACGGCTGCAATGTTCTTCCTGGTGCTAATGCTTTTAGAGGCAATGGAAGAGAACGGGTATAGCGAAATAAAAGGGAAAACCTTGTTAGCTGCTTTTGGTGCATTATGTTATGGCGTTCATCCTATGCACGTAGAATCGGTATCATGGTTGGCAGAGCGTAAAGACGTGCTCTATTCCTTGTTTTACTCTTTGGGTATGATAGCTTATTTACGATATGCTAAATATGAAAACATAAAATGGATGGCACTTGTCGTGCTGTGCTATGCTTGTTCACTTATGTCGAAACCATTGGCTGTTGTGTTCCCATTCTCATTGTTTATGATGGATATTTTGCTGAAACGCGACAAAAGCAATACAGAAATTGTGTCTATTCTTAAGCCATTCCAGATGCTTATAAAAGCTGTTCTGAATCTAATTTCGAAAGCTGAATCAATTGGACCCATTGCCAAAATACTAGCCGAGAAAACTCCTTTCTTTTTAGTATCGCTTGGTGGAGGTATATGGGCATGGCATGCACAAAAGGCCAGCGGCGCGGTGGCTTCTTTTCATGTGTTTACTGTTTTCCAACGCCTCATGTTCGCCACTTTTGGTTTTTGCATGTATATAGCTAAAGCTTTTGTGCCGTTCCATCTTTGTTCTTATTATCCTTACCCTAATACAGATCTTGACGGAAGTCTGCCTATCTATTTTTATATGGCGCCGGTACTTGCAGTAGCAGCTATTGCATTACCAATTTACCTGGCATATCGGTTTTGGAAAGAGTATGTACGTGTTGTTATTTTCGGAATTGGCTTCTTCTTCTTCAACGTAGTATTTGTGTTACAATTCGTTTCTTCTGGCCCTGCAATTATGGCCGACAGGTATTCTTATGTGGCCTATTTCGGTATTTTCTTTTTGGTACTCTATATTGCAGGCTTTCTTATAAACAAGATTCCTGCTGTTAAGATACCTGTGCAGGTTCTTATGCTTGGTTTTACTATCGCATTGGCATATGGGTGTTATGATCGAACCAAAATATGGCACAACACAAAAACTTTGTGGGAAGATGTAATTAAGAAATATCCTTTCCGTGTGCAGACCGCTTACAAGAACTTAGGTAATTATTATGCCGAGCAGGGCCCTACTAATTTTGCATATTACGATAGTGCCTATACAAACTACGTAACACTGGTTAAGATACACCTTGCCGATGCCGGAACATATAGCAATATTGCCAATATATATGGGCTCCGCAAACAGTTCGATAGTTCATTGATATCATACAACATGGCTTTAAAACTCGACAGTACAAATTTCGATGCACATCTTGACAGGGCAATCACTTTGTCGATGATGAAGAAGTATGATCTTGCACTGAAAGATTATAATTATGCATGGAGAAAGGACCCGCTTTCGGAAAAATTGCTGGAGAACCGTGCAAGCACTTATTTATATGCAGGGCAATATGCAAATGCAGTAACTGATTTTACAAATCTTATTAAAATAAACCCCGACAGGCAGGTAACCTACCTCGATCGTGGTGCTGCTGAATGGGATTTAGGCGATTACAAAAATGCACTCGCAGATCTTCTCTATTACCATAAGCTTGACCCTACTAATGCACAATGTATATTCGACTTGGCGGTTACTTACGAAAAAATGAAGGATTTCAAGACTGCTCTTGATTATGCACAGCAGGCCAAGGCCGCTAAGTTCGATGTTAAGGATGACTACCTTAATTACCTGAAGCAGCAAATTGAACATCCTCCCAAATAAATTATGATTGAAGAAGTTAAAAAATGCGCTGCCATACTTCGCAAGGGTGGAACTATACTCTATCCTACAGATACAATTTGGGGTATTGGGTGCGATGCGACCAATGAGGAAGCGGTGCAAAAAATATTCAACATAAAGAACAGGCCTTCATCAAAGAGTATGATAATACTGGTAGCGGAACCTAACCAGGTAAGTTTTTATGCCGATGTTCCTGAAGTAACAAAAAATCTTGTGGAATATGCAGAAAAGCCATTGACCATTATTTATCCTAAAGCCAAAGGTATTGCCAAAGCATTAGTTGGAGAAGATGGTACCATTGCAATCAGGGTAGTGAGGGATGAATTTTGCAAAATGCTTATACATACTATACGTAAACCATTGGTATCTACCTCAGCCAATATTAGTGGTGAACCATCCCCTGAATATTTTGACATGATAAATGATTCAATAAAAGAGAGTGTGGATTATGTGGTAAATTTGAGGCAGCATGAAAGAGGGAAAAATACCCCATCGCGCATTATGAAAATAGATATGAATGGTGCAATTGAGATAATAAGGTGAGTTCAGAACAAAATTCAAATATCTTATCCATGGTGGATGCGCTTTCTCATCCTGTATTTAAGGTTGTGTCGGAAGTGGCGGATGAAATGAGTATGGAGGCTTATGTGGTAGGTGGCTTCGTACGAGATGCTATTCTTTATAGGCCTTGTAAGGATATTGATATTGTAGTTGTAGGTAAGGGGATTGATATGGCGATAAAGGTTGCTGAGCGATTGGGAGATAAGAAAGTGAACGTATTTAAGACCTTCGGCACTGCCCAGATCGTATATGAAGATTATGATATTGAATTTGTAGGTGCAAGAAAAGAATCCTATAACCGTGATTCGCGTAAACCTGTTGTGGAAGATGGCACCCTGGAAGATGACCAGAAGCGTAGGGATTTTACCATCAATGCAATGGCTATTGGCTTGAATAAAAAGAATTATGGTGTTTTGCTTGACCCATTTAATGGGTTGAAAGATATTGATGATAGGATAATTCGCACGCCCTTGGACCCGGATATAACTTATAGCGATGACCCATTGCGTATGATGCGTGCCATACGTTTTGCAGCGCAACTCGATTTTAAAATAGAACCAAAATCGTTTGAGTCTATCTGCAAGAATAAAGAGAGGATTGAAATAATTTCGAAAGAGCGTGTTGCTGAAGAGCTGAACAAAATTATTCTTGCCGATATTCCTTCAATAGGTTTTGAATTGCTTTTTGATAGTGGCTTGCTAAAACTTATCTTCCCGCAGATGGTTGATTTATATGGAGTAGAGATAATAAATGGCTATGGACATAAAGATAATTTCTATCACACACTACAGGTACTCGATAATTTATCTCTCCGCACGAAAGACCTGTGGCTACGCTGGTCAGCTGTGCTACATGACATTGCTAAACCAGCAACCAAACGCTTCGACCCAAAGGTAGGTTGGACATTTCATGGCCATGAGGATAGAGGGGCGCGAATGGTACCAAAGATATTTGCAGAGTTGAAATTGCCGCAAAACGAGAAAATGAAATATGTGCAGAAACTGGTAATGCTGCATTTAAGGCCTATTGTATTAGCACAAGAAACTGTTACTGATTCAGCTGTACGGAGGTTGCTGGCAGATGCTGGTGATGATATTGACGATTTGATGTTATTATGTGAGGCAGATATCACCACCAAGGATTTCGGCAAACAAAAAAAGTACCTGAAGAACTTTCAACTGGTTAGGCAAAAATTGAAAGAAGTAGAAGAGAAAGATAATTTACGTAATTGGCAACCACCTGTTACAGGGCAAGATATAATGGAATGCTTTGGCATTGGCCCATCATTGCAGGTAGGTATCATTAAAGATGCCATTCGTGAAGGAGTGCTGGAAGGAGTTATTCCCAACAAGCGCAAAGACGCATATAATTATATGATAAAGCTGGGTAAGGAAATGGGATTGAATCCTGTTGCTAAATCTTAAGACGCTTAGTATTACAATAAAATTTCCGGATTTTATAAAAGTGTGACCCTCTTTAATCTATACGAGGGTGGAATTCGAGGTTTTTAAAGAACAAAAATTTGCGTTCACCGAAAAGTAGAACACTCTGCTATAAGTGGTGTATAATTTTGCTCTCAGATAAAACAAATACAAACTTTAAAAACAAAAAATCATGAAAACTAAATTATACAAATCAGGAAAAATCGGCATTTTACTTCTGGCAGCAACGCTTGCCGGTGGTTTTGCCTCCGGTGCCACCTATACGGCAGTAGCATCGGGTAACTGGAGTAGTTCAGCAACTTGGGGCGGTACTGCGCCTCGTTTTACTTTAGGTGTTACCGACCAGGTAACTATAGGTGCCGGCCTAACAGTTACAATGGATAGTACCATAGTAGTAAATGGACTTCTGGCGCAAATAAGTGTAAATGGTACGCTTACTTCGGCTACTAACTCTATTATTCTTACAACTGGTACAATTGCAGGTAGTGGTTCAATTGTAGCGAATAATGTGGTATTGAACACCGGAAGTACATTTTCTTTTGCCGGATCGGTTAATGCAAATTCATTTACCAACTCCATTGCCAGCCTTAGTTCATCAGCTGTAATTATGGTGAATAATAGCCTAACACTCAATAGTATTATTGATATTACAACAGGCGGTAGCCTCACCATGGGAAGTAGTTCCTCCATAAATATAAAGGGCGGCTCTCTTTCAGTTAATGGTGGAACATTAGTACTTACATCCGCTTATACTGTAAGCTATACATCAGCATCCACAACTGTTGGTATGGAGTTGAGTGGTTCTGGCTTGAAAACTGTAACTATAAATGTAACTGGTTCAAATAGTGTTGCTTTAAGTTCTGATGTAACATTAAATGATTCCCTTAAACTAATAAGTGGTTCATTGATGTTAAATGGTTACGGACTAACCTTAAATGGCCAGGTATCGGGAGCAGGAACATTTATGGGTGATGCAAATGCCAATCTTACCATTGCTACTTCCGGAGGTTTATCGTCATCAATTGCTTTTGCAAGCGGGTCTCAGATGCTTAACAATTTTACTTTAAATGTGGGTTCAGCTAAATCTGTTACGCTGGCTTCGGCTCTTGCAATTGGCGACAACTTGTCTTTATCAGGTGGCAGCGCTCTTAATATCAGTGGAATAGCTCTTACTCTTAATGGAGGTTTTAGTGGCACCGGCGCTGTAATGGTAAGCAGTAAATCAAATCTTACTATTAACGGAAGCGCATCAATATCTTCCCCAATATCTCTATCAGGCGCTGCTTTGGGGAATTTCACCCTGAATGTTGGCAGTGGTAATACTGTTACACTGGGAAGTGATATGATTGTGGATACTATTTACATGCAAACAGGAACATTGGTTCTGAATAGTCATAACCTTTCTATAAATGGAAGCATTACTGCAGCAGGCAGTGGTATGATATTTGCAACTTCTGCTTCGAATGTTTCGGTTACTGCTTCTAATTCTACAGCAGGTTCCCTTTCATTTTCATACCCGGGAAACACGGTAAATAATTTTAATGTGAGTATTGGTGCAGCAGGCTCTGTTGCCCTGGGCTCTGACCTTATAGTAGCTGGTACATTGAATTTAATAAGTGGACACGTGAACACCGGCAGCTCAAATCTGCAAATTGCCGCAACAGGGTCAATTACAGGTGCGACTGCTAATTCATATGTAATTACCGGTGCAAACGGATACCTCACCATGAATGCAACAACATCAGGTACTGCTACTTTCCCGGTAGGTACAGCAGCATATTATGCACCTGCAAGCATAACGCTTAATTCAGGTTCATCTACCGGAACAGTTGGAGTAAATGTATCATCGGGTGTATACGCACAAGGTACCAGCGGTGCAATGCTTTCAACAACCCAACCAATGGTTAACTCAACCTGGTTGTTCCAAACCAGTATTACATCTGGGCTTGATGCCGATATGCAATTGACATGGTCTCCATCTATGGAAGTGAATGGATTTATACATACAGGAGATTATATTTCTCACTATGTTTCAGGTGCATGGGATGATATAGGTGATTCTTTAAATGCTACAGTTGTTGCCGGTGGAATGTTCAGTATACAAAGGAAAAGCATTACATCTATGAGCCCATTTGCAATATTTGACAAGAGCACGGTAACAGGAGTTAATGAAGTAATAGCAAATGGAGGTTTTGAAATATATCCTAACCCTGTATCTGATAATCTTAACATACAGAATAATAGCGGAAGCACAGGTTTACTTTACGCAAATATTTACAATATACTCGGTGAAATTGTAGGCACATATACCATTTCAAATACCAATACAAGTATCCCGGTTGACAGGTTAGCCCGCGGACAGTATTTTATAAAACTATATAACGACAAAACAACAATTGTTGAGAAATTCATTAAGATGTAAACAATAAACTACAGGTTAGTTAGGAAGGGGCTGGTATAGTATACCGGCCTCTTTCTTTTATGCAATCCATTCACCGACCTTTTCTGCCGTTCACCGACTTTGCCAGCCCTGTTGCCTAATTGCGCTGGGTTAAAGGTGGTTTCGGTAGTAATTTTGAATTAAAATTCAAGGTTATGAAAGAAATAAGGACAGAAATAAAAATAAATACCACGCCCGATAAAGTTTGGAAGGTACTTACCAATTTTAAAGATTATCCTAACTGGAACCCATTTTTAAAATGGCTTAGTGGAGATGTGGACGTGGATAATAAAATAGAAGTGCGTATTGAACCACCTGCTGCAAATGGTATGACATTCAACCCCCGTGTTTTGAAGTTTGATGTAAATAAAGAATTCCGGTGGCTTGGGCATTTATTAATTCCCGGCTTGTTTGATGGCGAGCATATTTTTGAACTGACAGATAACGGAAACGGCACTACAACATTTATTCAGCGTGAACAGTTTAAGGGGATATTGATACCTTTCTTTAAAAAGATGCTGGATGTTAGTACCAAACAAGGTTTTGAGTTGATGAATAGAGCCTTAAAGGAAAAAGCAGAAAGAATTAGTTCTATTGTAAAGGAAAATAAAAAAGGGAGGCATTTAGCCTCCCTCCAAATATAAAATAATTACACCCTACTTGCTGCTTTTGCCATCTTTCTGGCTACAGCTTTCGTGTGTACATTTATCCTTGTCGCAGGTATTCCCACCTTTAGGGCAGCAGCTTTTATCGCATCCGCAATGTTTAGTGCAGGCTGAACAACAAGGTTTATCTTTTGTGTTATTAGCGGTTGTGCCGCTTTGTGCAAGAGCTGACAATGCAAGCAGCAGAGCAGAACTTGCTATTACAAGTTTACGTTTCATGATATTTTGATTTAAAAATTAAAAATACTGTATATGTTAACCGAGAGTGGTAACAGTATTTTCAGGTGGGCGCCAGCAATCGCAGGCAAAGTTTGAAGTATAAGACTGTGAGAATAATGTTTTCTTTTCCCAGAGTTTTTCTGGTACAAAGCTGAATATGGTTTTGTTGGAAACTACAAAACCGGTACAGCATGAATATTGCCCAAATGGATTGCATGACATTTCTCCACACATTCCTTTCATGGGTAATTTTGGAGTTTTCTTTTCCTGATAATGACCGCAACACGATTTCATGCAGGTCTCTTCCTTTTGCGCAGGCTTAGCCCAGGCAACCAAAGGTTCCACTGTTAAGAAGGAGAAGAAGATCAATAATATGCTTGCCGTCACTTTCATGTTTACAAAGGTAAACTATGAAATCCTGCCATTGGGAAAGATTAACAGTTTTTAACATGAAAGCCACGAATTCCACCAATTACTAGATAGAAAGCCCTCCCTTCGGGAGGATTTAGGTGGGCCTCTTTAGTGCGCCTCCAACCAGTTCTTACCCATACCCATATTTACATCTATAGGCACGTTAAGGTGCATTGCCGTCTTCATTTTATGCTCTACCAAAGGTTTTAATACATCCATTTCAGCAGGGTAAGCATCAAATACCAATTCGTCATGTACGGTCAATATCATCTTCGAGCGCAATTCCTTTTTCTTGATCTCATCATGAATATGGATCATTGCAATTTTTATCATGTCGGCCGCTGAGCCTTGTATAGGCGCATTTATCGCATTTCGTTCAGCGAAACCGCGTACGGCATAATTCTTTGAATTAATATCAGGGAGATAACGCTTTCTACCCATCAAAGTTTCTACATAGCCTTTTTCTCTCGCCGTAGCAATGCTCTTATCCATGTATTCTTTTACTGCAGCATATTGCGTAAAGTATTGGTTGATAATATCTGCCGCTTCTTTGCGGGCTATGCCTAAACGTGATGACAAACCAAATGCAGATATACCGTAGATGATACCAAAGTTCACGGTCTTCGCATTTCTACGCATCTCTGATGTTACCTTATCTAACCCTACATTATATATACGTGCAGCAGTGGCAGAGTGAATATCGAGGTTTTGTTTAAAGGCCTCTATCATCGCCTTGTCTTCACTCAAGGATGCAATTATGCGTAGCTCTATCTGCGAGTAATCGGCCGATAATAAAACTTTGTGCTCATCACCGGGAATAAATGCTTTACGTATCTCTCTTCCTCTTTCTGTCCGGATAGGGATGTTTTGCAAATTAGGATCCTCTGAACTCAACCTGCCTGTAACAGCAACAACCTGGTTAAATGTGGTATGTAATCTTCCGGTCTTGGGGTCCACCAATTGCGGCAGTGCATCTACATAGGTGTTTTTCAGTTTTTGCAACTCACGGTAATCTAATATTTTTTGTACTACCGGGTGCTTGTCCGATAACTCAGTTAAAACTTCTTCACCTGTTGAATATTGGCCTGTCTTAGTCTTTTTTGCCTTATCGGTAACTTTTAATTTTTCAAAAAGCACTTCTCCAACTTGCTTGGGTGAATCAATATTAAACTCAACTCCCGCCATACCCTGTATCTCCTTCTTCAGGCCTTCAATATCATTTTGCAATGCAACAGATATTTCTTTCAGCGCGCCCTTATCTACTTTTATTCCTTCCAGTTCCATTTCTGCCAACACATTCTCCAGCGGAATTTCAACCTCAGTAAATAAGCGTTTTGCACCTATCTCTTCCACCTTTTTTTCTAATGTATCACGCAGCCTGAACAGTACATCGGCGCGTTCGCAGCAAATAGGAATTATCTGGTCGCTCGACATCATATCCATGCTCAGCTGCTCCTTTAAAGGCTTGCGTGTTTCAGCGCCAAATTCAAGTATGGAAAGGTTAAGAACAGTAGAACCAATATCGGGTATAGAATGATTGCTTTCGGGCCTTACCAGGAAATGAGCAATAAGCACATCAAAAAAGTCGCCATCTATTTTTATGCCTTTACCATGCAGAAATTTGATACACTTTTTAATATCGTAACCGATCTTCAGGCTCTTGCTTTCAAAAATTTCTTTCAATACATGCCATTCATCTTTATGCGGTGCATTAATAAAATAGGCTTCACCCTCTTTTATACTGAAAGCCATTCCCAGGCATTCTCCACCTTGCAAGGCTATATAAAAAGCCAGATTATGATGATGCGCTAACTTGTTTTTTAGTGTTTCTATATTTTCAATATGCTCATACTTGCCTTCAATTTTTTTGGAACCTATTAAAGGCTCACCTGTTTCTTTAATGCTTGCAAGTATGTTTTCTTCTGCCTGTTTTTGTGCCTGTTGAACATCAGGTGCTGCATCTGTTTTAACGCTTTCTCCGGGAAAGAAATCTTTCAATGCTCTTACTGCAAATGTTTTAAACTCCAGTTCACTGAATACTTCTAATAAAGCTTTTTTATCAGGCGGGCCTAGTTGCATTTCATCTAAACTATAAGGCAGTTGAACATCGCAGATAATGGTAGCGAGCTTTTTTGAATCAATTGCTTTTTGCTTATTAGCTTCTACTTTTTCTTTCAGTTTGCCTTTTAGCTTATCGGTATTTTCAAGTAAATTTTCAATACTGCCAAATTCGTGCACCAATTGCAGAGCCGTTTTTTCTCCTACACCGGGTATGCCGGGTATATTATCAACCGCATCACCCATCAGGCCAAGTATATCAATCACCTGTTTTGGGCTTTGTATGCCATATTTTGCACATATTTCTTTAACACCCAAAACCTCTGCAGGCTTGCCTTTATTTGATGGCTTATATATATGTACATTTTCAGTCACTAACTGCCCATAATCTTTGTCGGGTGTCATCATATACACGCAATAGCCTTGCTTTTCGGCTTCAACAGATAATGTTCCTACTATATCATCGGCTTCGTAACCATCTTTAAGCAGTACAGGTATTTTAAATGCTTCAGCAATCTTTATAATATAAGGCACAGCCTTAATAATATCTTCAGGAGTGTCGGCCCGGTTAGCTTTGTAGTTCTCATCCATTTCATGGCGCACAGTTGGTGCATGTGTATCAAACACAATAGCCATATGCGTAGGTTTTTCTTTCTCAAATACTTCGAGCAGGGTATTGGTAAAACCAAACATGGCCGATGTGTTTAACCCCTTAGAGGTAACACGAGGGTTGGAACTAAAGGCAAAGTATGCCCTGTATACCAATGCCATGGCATCGAGTAAAAATAACTTACGGTGATGGTCGGGTGTCATGCGGATATTCTATTATATGCAAAAGAAAGAAAATTTATCTGATTGTGGAATTATAAGATATGAGCGGTGAATAAAAAGAAGGGGAGTGCAGAAATTGAGGCTATCTATTTACCTAGATTTGCTGAAATATAAAGATGTTATGAGAATATACATTGCATTGATCTTAACCTGTATAAGCTTCATTAGCTTCGGGCAGGACCTGAAGAAAATAACCAAAACCATGAAGACTCCTGATGGATGGACCGTAGAACTTGTAAAGGACACAAGCTATTTTCCCATGTTTGGCAGAAGAACGGTTGCTATTTGGAAATTTGAATGCAAAACAGTGAAGATAAAACCTGTTGAGTTTTATATTTTCGATTATGTAAAGGGTGATTCGGCCTCGATGGATCAAAAAGCGATGATGTATTATGCTACCTCAAATTGCCTGGTAGTATCGAATGAAGATATAAAGCAGAATAGCATGAATTTTATAAAAGGTAATTACTTTTTTGTGGAAAAAATGTGCCCATGCTATACTACTGGCACAGTTGAATGCAGAACTATGGTGAGGCAATTGGCTGATTGGATAACAAATAAGGATCATACCAAAGAATTCTAAAAGGCTTCTTGCAAAGTAAGGTAATATTCCAGAGTATTACCATAGCCAATATCACCACGCACATTAATGTGGTGTTTTACATTATAGTTATACCGTAGCCCAATTCCTTCAGCAAAAATTGGGGCTGGAGATTCTGGAAAAATATGTGCATTGCCAATCAAAGAAGCTGAGCCAAAAGCAACCACCGCAAACCTGCCTTTTAAATGCATACGTACTTCAGCCTGCAAAAAAGTAAGATCATCGTCGCGGTAATATCCTGCATAATATCCTCGTATTTGTCTCGTGCCTCCCAATAAAGCCAATTGGTTAAAAGGTATGGTGCCGTCAGTCAGTTGGGTGTGTTCATTAAGGGCCAATACGGTCCGTGGTGATAAACTTGTGTACCAGGAAATATCACTTACCAGTTTATTATAATTATAAGTAGAACCAAAAACAGAAGAATTGAAAAATGAAGTGACCTTTAAAAGCCATCCTTTATGTGGGTAATAGATGCTATCTCTTGTATCATATAACAGATCAACGCCTGCCCCCGAATTATCTGAACCTTTACTACCCAATATGGCACCTGTATGTAATACACCACTGTCGGCAGTTCTCCAAATGTTATCATTTTCGTAATAATAGTCGAGCCCGGCATAAAAGTGTGGCAATACTTTGCGGTAGGCATTTAACGATATTCGTGGAAAACGCACATCATATAATTCTTTGGCTACTCTGTCCGTCCCTATTCCCCAGTAATAATAACTATAGTTGTAATAGTCAATTTCGCCTTCAAAATAGTAGTTATTGTGCCAGGTATATAGCTGGTAAGGAACATAAATATAGTCCTGGTTGTTTTGTGTATAGGCCACAAAAGCCTCTACCAGTGAATGATGTGTGGTACTATCTTCATGGCAGGTTTGAAACGTCACCAATCCGCCAAGGCCAAATAAAAAGCGGGTTTCGGGAGCATAGGAGATAACGGGAACAATTTTTGCCTGTACTTTCTTCTTTTGCGTATGTCTTATTGAATCGGCTGGTGCAGCAAGTAATGAGAAGGATAACAAACTAAAAGAAAGCAATAAAAGTAATTTTTGCATCACTCAATTATGGGGTAAACAAGCCCGACAATGTTACATAAATTCATCGTTTGTTAAGCAAATATTATATTTGGAATTATTACAGAGGATGCAAACAGTTTTATTCGGACATAGAGGCGCACGCGGGGTGTATCCCGAAAATACAATTGAAGGGTTTGTATATGCTGCTTCGTTGGGTATTTATGGGCTTGAGTTGGATGTGGTAATATCGAAAGATAAGAAGGTAGTAGTATCGCACGAACCATGGATGAACCCGCTGATATGTACAAAACCCGATAATTCGAATGTGAATTTTTTAAGGCGTAAGAGTCTTTACCGCATGGATTATTCTACTATCCGCCAGTATGGTTGTGGTTTATTGGGAAATCCGGATTTTCCTGAGCAAAAAAGGATACATGCTTATAAGCCTTTACTGGCTGAGGTACTTGAAGCAGTAGAATCCTGCAGACGAGATAATAACTTACTACCAATTGTATATAATATTGAAATAAAAAGTAATTGGATCAATGACCATGCCCTGCATCCGCCACCCGATGAATTTGTTGACCTTGTGTTGCAGGAAATAGCGCCTTTTAATATCAATAACCGCATCATTTTGCAATCGTTCGATATGCGCCCGCTGAATGTGATACATAGCAGGAACACGGGTTGTATGATAGGCATGTTACTTAAGAATCCGCGCTTTTTGAAGAACCACATGCTTGGCCTGACCTTTACCCCCGATACCTGTGCTATTTATTATAAATATGCTACCGAGAAATGGTTGGCACGTATACATGGCTTAGGTATGAAGGTGCTTATCTGGACCGAAAATGATAAGGAAGATATGCGCAGGCACATGCTTATGGGCATTGATGGCATAATTACCGATTTTCCCCAACTAGCTATTGATACAATGAACGAATTGCCGAAATAAAAGTATCTTATCTTTGTTTCTTTATAAACCCATTATGCAAAACACATTTAAATCCTGGCAACCACATTTAATAGCGCTTGGCTTATTTATTCTTATACCTGTTATCTATTTCTGGCCCGTTGTTACCGGCAAGGCGTTGGAGCAAAGCGATATTGACCACTACCTGGGTGTATCAAAAGAAATATTTGATTATCGTGCCAAGTTCCATACTGAACCCTTATGGACCAACTCACTCTTTTGCGGGATGCCTGCTTACCAGGTGTCTACTTTGTATGCCGCCAACTTAATGCAGTATATATTTTTATTTGTTGCACATGCAATGCCTTTCCCATCAGGTACCATATTATTTGCCTGCATTTGTTTTTATATACTTATGATGGTGCTGGAAGTAGATTCCAGGGTGGCTATTTTAGGTTCATTTGCTTACGCTTTTTCATCATTCTTCTTTATCGTTCTTTCTGCAGGACATAATTCGGAAGGTAACGCAATGGCCTTTATGCCAGTTGTACTTGCAGGTGTTATACTCGCTTTTAAAGGCAAACGTCTACAGGGCACCGTGCTTGCATCTATTGGTCTTGCTATGGAACTGTATGCAGGGCACGTGCAGGTAACCTATTATTTATTTATGGCACTTGGTGTTTATGCTGTTGCTCAATTGGTTACTGCCATTAAGCAGAAACAAATTGCCCCATATTTTAAAACAGCAGGCATGCTGTGTATTGGTGCACTGCTTGCTGTTGGTACTAATATTACAAGTCTTTGGCTAACCTACGATTACAGTAAATATTCAAGCCGTGGTAAATCAGAACTTACCCTGAATAAAGAAAATCAATCTTCAGGCCTTACAAAAGAATATGCCACCGGGTGGTCTTACGGCGTTAGCGAAACAATGACCTTGTTAATTCCAAATTACAAAGGCGGGGCATCAGAACCTATTGGCGCAGTTAGTCCTGCTCCAAGAGATCTGGATGAGCAGCAAGGACAGATATATTCAAATTTTTACCAGTATTATGGCGACCAGCCTTTCACCTCAGGGCCTGTATATGTTGGTGCAATTATTTGCTTCTTTGCTTTGATGGGTATGTTCCTTATTAAAGGTTCTTTAAAATGGTTTTTAATTGTAACTACCATTCTTTCCATCATCCTTTCATGGGGTAAAAACCCTGCACTGATAATAGGTACCAGCATTTATGATTTCTTCTTTGCCCACATGCCTGCTTTTAATAATTTCAGGTCAGTGTCAATGATATTGGTAATTGCCGAAATGACCATTCCTATTATGGCTGCATTGGCAATTGATAAACTACTTAAGGATAAAGATTTCATGAAAGAATCTATCCCGGTGAAGTTTATGAAGAACATGAACGGGCAAAAAGTATTTTTTATTGCATTAGCAGTTACAGGTGGCATTGCATTGCTGTGTTACATTATGCCAACAGCTTTTAACAGTTTCGAAACGAAAGGCGAAGTAGATGAATGGGTGCAACGATTGAAACAAGGAACCCCTAATGCTAGCAATGAACAAATAGAGCAATACCTCAGTAATATAACTCCTTCTGTTGTGGTTGCCCGAAAGAAATTATTTACCGGAGATGCGGGGCGTACACTCATATTTATTGTATTAGCAGCAGGATTGGTATGGGTATATACCAAAAAGATGATAAATGGAATGTATTTTATATGGGGCCTATTATTCTTTGTAATGGTAGATATGTACAATGTCAACCGAAGGTATTTGAATGATAAGAACTTTACCAGTAAAAGGAATGTACAGGTACCTTTTCAGCCCGATGCAGCTGATGATGCCATACACCAGGATACCTCGCTCGATTATCGTGTATATAATACTGCAATGCGCCCTGACCAGGATAGCCGTACTTCGTACTTCCATAAATCGCTGGGCGGATATAGCGGCGTAAAAATGAAGCGTTATGATGAATTACTTTCTTACCAGATAGAACGCGGCAATATGCAGGTGTTCGATATGTTGAACACAAAATATTTTATTGTAGAGGACAGAGGAGGAAAAGGAAATATGCCGCAAAAGAATCCTGATGCATTGGGTAATGCATGGTTTGTAGATAATTACAGAATTGTAGAAGATGCCGATTCGGAAATAATGGCACTTTCTCATTTTGATGCTAAGCATACAGCTATAGTAGATAAGCGTTTCAGTGACTATGTGAAAAACGCAACACTTGGTCATGACTCAACGGCTTCTATAAGAATGGATAAGTATGAACCGAATGACCTGGTGTATAGTTCTAAGTCGAACGCACAGATGCTGGCAGTGTTCTCGGAAATGTATTATAAAGATGGATGGGATGCATTTATTGACGGGAAACCATCTGATTATATACGGGTGAATTATGTTTTAAGGGCAATGATAATTCCTACAGGTAACCATACCATTGAATTTAAATTTGAACCAAAGCATTATGCTATTGGTGAAAAATTATCTTTCGCAAGTTCGCTGATACTGCTTTTAAGTGGTCTCGGTTTGCTGGTTATGGAATTCCGCAAGAAGAAGCCTACAGCGTAAATGAAGAAGGTACTTATAATTTCTTACTACTGGCCGCCCAGTGGAGGAGCGGGGGTACAGCGCTGGCTCAAATTTGTAAAATACCTTAGGGAGTTTGGCTGGGAGCCCGTAATTTATACCCCTGAAAATCCCGAATCACCTATTAATGATGACTCTCTCGCAAAGGATGTCCCTGAAGGAATAACAGTTTTGAAAACCCAGATTTGGGAACCCTATCTTTTTTATAAAAGATTAATGGGGCAAAAGAAGCATGAAAAAATTAATGCGGCCTTCCTGTCAGAATCAAAAAAGCCTAAGCGCTTTGAAAAGATGGCGGTATGGATACGTGGGAACTTTTTTATTCCTGACGCAAGAGCATTTTGGGTAAAGCCTTCTGTGGAATACTTGACGGAATACCTTAAGAAGAATCCTGTCGATGCGGTTATTTCTACCGGCCCACCGCACAGCATGCACCTGATAGCGAACCAGATAAAGAAAAAATTGAAGCTTCCCTGGATAGCTGATTTCAGAGACCCCTGGACGAATATAGATTTTTATTCGAAGTTGATGTTGCTACCGTTTGCAGATAGTAAGCACAAGCGACTTGAAATTGAAGTGTTGAATAATGCTGATATAGTTACTTGCGTTGGTAAAACATGGTTAGCAGAGCTGGAAGAGATACTTAAAAAGAGTGCTCCTGGAAAATTCACTCCCGAAGTCGCAAAGAAATTCCATTTTATATCGAATGGTTTTGACCCCGGAGATTATGAAAGTAGTGGTGAAGTAAAACCCGATGCAAAATTCAGCATGGCGCATATCGGTACTTTAGATAAATCAAGGAACCCAGCAGTATTATGGAAGGTGCTGGCTACAATGGTTAAGAAAGATGCCGGTTTTGCAAAGGACCTTGAGATAAAATTAGTGGGTAAGGTTGATATTTTTGTGCAGGAAGATATTGAGAAGAACGGACTTAATTCAAACCTGAATAAGATTGCGTATCTCTCGCATCACGATGTAACTATTGTGCAAAAACAAGCACAAGTGCTTATGTTACTGATAAACAGAACGCCTAATGCCATGGGTATTACGACAGGTAAGTTTTTTGAATACATGGCAGCAAAGCGCCCTATATTATGTATTGGTCCGATTGGAGGTGACGCAGATAAAATATTAGCAGAAACTCATGCGGGACTTTTATCAGATTACGATGATGAGGTAACGCTGGAGAAAAACATACAATATTATTACAATAATTTTAAAGCAGGCAAACTGGTAAGTGAAGGGGTAAATACCGAAAAGTATTCTCGTAAAATGCTTACAGGTGAAGTTGCAAAGGTGCTGGATAGTCTTACAACATTTTCTAAAAAGTAGGACAAGCTTTACTGCCAGAATTTGTTGGCGTATATAAATTCAATGTTAATTTTATAACTACACCCCTTAAGAGCTTTTGGAGCATCTTTGGTTTTGCATCCGTTGTCATCATAAAACGAATGGTAGGATATATAAGGTATAGTATCCTTGATATCATAGAGGTTCTTAGCAGAAATAAAAGGTACCGTGTCGTAAATTAAAAAAGTATCCTTGGAGTGCTGGCATAATTTGAAAATTTTCTCAGAATCAATATTTTCTTTGCTGTCGTAAAAGTAATTTATAATAAATGCAGTCGTGTCACTCGGGAAAGAATCTATTTCACAGACTCTCTTACCTTTTTCATTTAATAAATAGTATTGTTTAAAACTTACTGTATTATGGTACATAAGGCAATGTTCAGTTATATTCCCTTCCTTATCATACTTATAGGTCTCTGTTTCATTTTCATAAGGAATTGGGGAAAGCCCGCTTCCTGAACCGAAAATATCAGTGAAAAGACGATTTTTATTTTTTCTCTGCGGGCCTTTAACACATTTTCGTGAAATGAGTCTTTGGTATTTATCATATGTATAAGATATTATATACATGGAATCAGTTACCTCTGGTGTACCTATTCTATTGCCAATGGAATCCTTTATAATTGCTCTGATTATTTTTCCGTTGTGATAGATATTATTATAAACGAAAAAATCATTCCACGACCTTATTTTTTTTAGATTATGATGTCTATCATATTGATAGTGAAACCTGTATTGGAAACCTTCGGAATCTACTCTGTTAGATATATATAGCAGTTTAATAAGATTGCCTGAACTATCATAAATTTCCTTCTGAACTACTATATCAGAATCAAGGGCAGGGTTAATTTTAGATTTTAGGATAAGAGCACGTCTGGTAATAGTTACTTCTTTAATATGGTGTTTGATAATATAAGATGAATCGAAATAACTTGTGCATGGCCTGCTAAGACCATAGTGCCATTCTATTTGTGAGGCAGAAAATAGTGGTATACAGCAAAGCAATAAGAATATGGAATGGTTTTTCATGATTGAATAACTGAAAAATTGGTCTATTATTATGCCTGCCATAAAATGGGTAAAGCACATAAAATCCTCTGTATCAATAACTTTTGTGAGTTAACACTTTTAAACCTGTGTTAACCTAAATATGCCTGAAAATCAATATCTTATATATAATGTATACCCCAAAAAGTGTTAACTTTTGTAAACCCGATACCACTTCAAAGCACATACGTTAAAATGATAACTTTGCATCCCTATTAAAACTGTATGGATAAGTACACATATCTCGGTAATTCTGACCCGGCACAAATTGAGGACCTTTACAAAAAGTATTTAGAAGATAATTCATCAGTAGATGGATCATGGTCGAAGTTTTTTGAAGGCTTTGAATTTGCCCGCAAGAATTATTCTGACCTTTCGGAAGGTGAACAGGTTCCTGAGCAGGTGCGCAAGGAATTTGCAGTGATAAACCTTATTAACTTATACCGTTCATCGGGACACTTGTTCACCAAGACAAACCCGGTACGTGAACGCAGAAAATATTACCCTTCGTTAGATGAAATAGAACTGATCGGCCTTTCACAAGCCGATATGGATACCGTTTTCCATGCCGGTTCTGAAATCGGGCTGGGCGCTGCAAAGCTTTCTGATATTATTGCTTTCCTGAAACAAACCTATTGCCAGAGTATTGGAGTAGAGTATATGCATATACGTAACCAGAAACTGGTAAAGTGGTTGCAGGATAAAATGGAATCGACCCGCAACATACCAAACTTTACAGCAGAGCAGAAACGTGAGATTTTGCAGGACATTAGCAAGGCAGTTGTATTTGAAAATTTCCTTCATACCAAGTTCGTTGGCGAAAAACGTTTTTCGATGGAAGGTGTGGAATCGGCTATACCTGCTATAAATGGTATCATTCAAAAAGGTGCTGCACTGGGCATACAGGAAGTGGTAATTGGTATGGCTCACCGCGGCAGGTTGAATGTGCTTGCCAATATTTTCAAAAAAACCTACGAAGATATCTTCAATGAATTTGAGGGTAAAGAATTTGATGCTGATGCACTTTTTGGTGGTGACGTAAAGTATCACTTGGGTTATTCCGCAAATATTGTAACCCGTGATGGAAATAAGGTACACTTAAGTCTCACACCAAATCCTTCGCACTTAGAAACTGTGGGCCCCGTTACTGAAGGTATAACCCGTGCCAAGCTCGAACAGACCTACAACAAGGATTACAATAAAGTAGTTACCATACTGATACATGGAGATGCTGCTATTGCAGGGCAAGGTGTTGTTTATGAAACCGTGCAAATGGCAAAACTTGATGCATATCGTACAGGTGGCAGCATACATATTGTAACCAATAACCAGATCGGTTTTACAACTAACTATGTTGATGCACGAAGCAGTACTTATTGTACCGATGTGGCAAAGGTTATCCTGTCTCCTGTGTTTCACGTTAATGGTGATGATGTAGAAGCAGTGGTGCAAACTGTAATGCTTGCCATTGAATTCCGTCAGACCTTCCACCGTGATGTATTTATCGACTTGTTAGGATACAGGAAATACGGACATAACGAAGGTGATGAGCCTCGCTTTACCCAGCCACTGCTTTATAAGGCAATTGCTGCTCATGATGACCCACGCAAAATATACCTCGAGAAACTTAAGGAAGAAGGTGTTGTGAATGATGCCGACCTGAAGAAGAACGAAGATGAGTTTAAGGAAACTCTGCAGGAGAGGTTGAACGAATCGAAGCAGATACGTAAAACAAAAGTGACCTCATTCCTTGAAGGAGTGTGGAAAGGTATACGCATAGCGGAAGACAAAGATTTTGATAAATCACCGGATACGGCAGTAGATAAAAAAACGTTACTTGAAATAGGAGAGAAGATCACTGATCTGCCAAAGGATAAGAATTTCTTTAATAAGATCGTAAAACTCCAGACCGACCGCAAAGCCATGCTAAAAGGCGAAGGCGCGTTGGATTGGGGTATGGGTGAATTACTGGCCTATGGTTCATTGGTGAATGAAGGACATCCCGTGCGCTTTACGGGGCAGGATGTAGAAAGAGGTACATTCTCACACCGCCATGCGGTATTGACCATTACTGATTCTGAAGAGCAATATGTACCGCTTGCCCATGTAAGCGATAAGCAGGCAAACTTTGTAATTCACAATTCTCACTTGTCGGAATATGCGGTATTAGGATTTGAATATGGTTATGCCATGTCATCACCTCAAACACTTACTATATGGGAGGCACAGTTTGGCGATTTTGCTAACGGTGCTCAAATCATAATTGACCAGTACCTGAGCGCTGCAGAAGACAAGTGGCGCCGTATGAATAACATTTGCCTCTTCTTGCCACATGGTTACGAAGGCCAGGGCGCAGAGCACTCCAGTGCACGTATGGAAAGGTTCTTGATGCTGTGTGCGGAGAATAATATGTATGTTATTGACGCAACCACACCTGCTAATTTCTTCCATGCTTTAAGGAGGCAGTTGCACGCGCCATATCGCAAGCCATTGATTGCCTTTACTCCTAAGAGTTTATTGCGTCACCCAAAATGTGTATCGAAAATTTCAGATTTCACACAAGGTGGATTTAAAGAGATAATTGATGATGGTAATACAGGCGCTACTAAACTGGTGTTCTGTACCGGTAAAGTTTATTACGACCTGCTTGAAGCAAAGGAAAAGGAAGGAAATGATGATGTTGCATTGATACGTATAGAGCAACTTTATCCTTTCCCGCATAAACAGTTCAATGCTTTATTAGCTAAGTATAAAAAGGCCAAAGAATATATCTGGGTACAGGAAGAGCCTGAGAATATGGGTGCATGGTTATTTATAACACGCATGTTACCGCAGGTGAAATTCAAGTGCATATCACGTCACGAAAGTGCAAGCCCTGCAACAGGTTCAAAGAAACTAAGCGAAAAAGAAAAGAACACTATTCTTGATAAAGTATTTGGTAAAGTATTGGTGAAGTAAAACCGCAACATTTTAATAGTACAACTATGATCTTAGACATTAAAGTACCAAGCCCTGGAGAATCAATATCGGAAGTGCAGATTGCACGCTGGCTCAAGAAAGATGGTGACTATGTACAGAAAGAAGAAGAGATATGCGAAATTGATTCTGATAAAGCTACGCTTACTGTAAACAGTGAGCAGGCAGGGCAGATAAAAGTATTGGCTAAAGATGGCGATACCGTTAAGGTAGGGAGTATAATTGCAAAGGTAGATACCGATGCAAAAGCTCCTGCAGTGGTTGCAAAACCAGCTGCGGTTGAAACCAAGGCAAAAGAAGAAAAAGCTGTTGCTGCCCCCGCAAAGGTTGCACAGGCAGAAACTTCGTATACAAAAGGCACACCTTCGCCTGCAGCTAAAAAAATGATGGCGGAGGGTAATATTCCTTCAGTAAACGGAACAGGAAAAGGTGGAAGGGTTACGAAGTCAGATGTGTTGAATGCAATGTCGCAAGGTTTTACTGTAGATAATTCTTCATCGTTCCAGGGTACCCGCGATGAGGAAAGACAAAAGATGACCCCATTGCGCAAAAAACTTTCTCAGCGCTTGGTTGCAGTAAAGAACCAAACAGCTATGCTGACTACTTTCAATGAAGTAGATATGAGCGCTATACTTGCCCTTCGTGAAAAGTACGGCAAGAAATTCGAAGAAAAATATGGTGTTCGTTTGGGCTTTATGTCATTCTTTACTAAAGCGGTGACAGAAGCATTGGCAGCATTCCCTGCAGTCAACGCTATGATTGACGGAGAAGAAATTGTTTACCATAAGTATGCCGATGTGGGTGTTGCAGTAAGTGCACCTAAAGGACTCGTAGTGCCTGTTTTGCGTAATGCTGAAACCATGAGCCTTGCACAAATTGAAGGCAAGATAAAAGAACTTGCTGTTAAAGCACGCGACAATAAACTCTCGCTTGAAGAGATGAGCGGAGGTACTTTTACCATTACCAATGGCGGAGTATTTGGTTCATTGATGTCAACACCAATTATTAACCCACCGCAAAGCGCCATACTTGGTATGCACAATGTGGTTGAACGCCCTGTTGCGGTAAAGGGAAAAGTAGAAATACATCCTATGATGTACATCGCGCTTTCATACGATCACCGTATTATTGACGGCCGCGAATCGGTTAGCTTCCTGGTGAAAGTGAAACAAGGCATTGAAGAACCTACAAGATTACTCTTCGGTAGTAAAGATCCTTCTGAAGTACTGTTAGGGCTTTAAGCCTGAGCAGTCTCTAACTGTTTCTCTTCCTTCTTATGATTTGCAATAGCGACTTGTTGCGCTACATTGCTGGCTAATTCCAAAAATGCTTTTGCCTGCGGAGTGTCTTTTTGCAATACTGCCGGGCGGCCTGCATCACCTGCTTCGCAAATGCTTTGTACAATTGGTATTTGGCCCAGGAAAGGAACTTTTAATTCATCGGCTAGGTTCTTAGCTCCGTCTTTACCAAAAATGTAATACTTATTGTTAGGTAACTCAGCAGGGGTGAAGTATGCCATGTTTTCTACTATACCTAAAACAGGTACGTGAATATCTTTATGTCCGAACATGCTAACTGCCTTACGAACATCCATTAGCGCCACATTTTGCGGGGTACTTACAACTACCGCACCGGTAATAGTTGCGCTCGAAACCAGTGAAAGCTGAATATCGCCTGTTCCCGGAGGCAGGTCAATGATCATATAATCAAGCTCGCCCCAAATTGCATCATTAATAAGTTGTTGGAATGCCTTTGATGCCATCGGGCCTCTCCATACTACTGCCTGTGCATTGGTTACAAAGAAACCAATAGATAACATCTTGACGCCATAGTTCTCTATGGGCTTCATATAGGTCTTGCCATTAATATCTTCTAATAATGGCTTTTCGTCAATCACATCGAACATCATGGGTATTGATGGACCATAGATATCAGCATCAAGCAGGCCTACTTTTGCGCCTTGCAGTGCCAGTGCTACAGCTAGGTTCGCAGCCACGGTAGATTTTCCTACGCCTCCTTTACCCGATGCCACAGCAATAATATTTTTAACCCCCGATAACACCGAACCCGCTCCCTTGACTTCTCTTTTGGTAGTTACCTTGGCGGTCATGTTCACGTTTACTTCCGCTTCCTTATCAACGTAGTAAATGATTGCGTTTACACATGCTTTGTGAATCATATCCTTCATAGGGCAGGCTGGGGTGGTGAGCACAACAGTAAAGTTTACTTTCTTACCATCTACCACAACATCTTTAACCATGCCAAGGGTTACAATGTCTTTATCGAAATCGGGGTCTATTACGTTCTTAAGGGCTTCTATTACTTGTTCTTGGGTTATCATATCTGCAAATTTTAAGTAAAGTTATGAAATTATGCAATACACATTAGGTGAATTGAATGCGTTAGGGATTGCAGTGGAAAGCCCGCAGCGTAGCGAGGACTTGGAACGTAAAGCCCGACCCGAAGGGGAACACCCAAAGAATAATAAAAATGCTAAAGTTCCAGTTCTATAGCAGGGTCCCAGAAGACCTTCTTGAAATTCACTACCACATCCTTCTTCACCTTTATGCCCTCTTTAGCAAGTAATTGCTCCATAAGCTTAGGGTGGCCAAAGTGATGTTTGCCCGATAACATGCCATTGCGGTTAACCACACGATGTGCAGGAACAGGGGGCTTTTGTCCGTGAGCCTGGTTCATGGCCCAGCCTACTAAACGTGATGATTGAGCAGAACCCAGGTATTTAGCAATCGCACCATAGCTGGTAACCCTGCCTTTAGGTACATGCCTTACTACCTCGTAAATCATTTCATAAAACTCGCTCATGGTGCAAATGTATATGGAAACTCCAAACTAAACAAAGCATAAAATTGTTAAGTTTGGAGTGAATTACATTCAAGTCTATGACAGACATTATCCCCAACGATTTTTCTTATTTAGAGCAGTATAATAATTATACCGCTCAACCTGAATTCTGGAAAGAGGTGCTTGTTCAGTTAAATAAAGATCTGGGTAACGAACATGCTATAGGCGTTGCAGATGAAATGCTGAAAGGTGATAATGTGGCAGAGATAGTGGTGCTAGCCTTGCAAAAGTATTTACCGGAAATAACTCCCCAGCTATCAGAAGTACTTTATAGGATTGATATTGGTGAAAAACATATTGCTTCATTAAAAGGTATGCCGGTAGATATTTATTACCGTTGCATGGCAGAGATAATTTTGAAGAGAATCATCCAGAAAGTAATTACCCGCAAGGCTTATTCAGGTAAAAAGATAGAATAGTGTCGCCCATTTCCATATTTATTTGCCTGGTATCGTACTTTGCTGTACTTATGTTGGTATCGTACCTTACTGGGCGAAACAGCACGAATGAAGGCTTCTTTCTGGCTAATCGCAAATCGCCCTGGTATCTTATCGCATTCGGAATGATTGGTTCCTCTATATCAGGAGTAACATTCGTATCTGTACCCGGTGCAGTTAAAGCAGGCGGCTTCACTTATTATGAATTTGTACTCGGGCTTGTGCTAGGTTACTGGATAATTGCATGGGTGCTTATGCCTGTCTATTACCGATTGCAACTCACTTCTATATATACCTATTTAAAAACCCGCTTTGGTTATTTTGGTTATAAAACAGGTGCATCTTATTTTCTGCTTTCCCGCATCATTGGCGCATCCTTTCGAATTTATGTGGCAGTTGACGTATTGCAGAACTGCATTTTCAATCAATGGAATGTAAACTTTGTAGTAAGCGCTTCGGTAATAGTTATTCTTATTTGGCTCTATACACGGAGTGGTGGCATGAAGACCATTATATGGACAGATGCTTTACAGACATTTTTTTTATTAGCTGCATTGGTAGGTAGTATAATTCTTATTAGCCAATCGATGCACTTGCACATTGGCGATTTGGCAAAAACGGTTACAGATTCTTCCTATTCTAAAATGTTCGATTGGGATTACAAAAGCAAATTCTATTTCTTCAAGCAGTTCTTTAGTGGTGTGTTTATTGCTATTGCAATGACCGGACTCGACCAGGATATGATGCAGAAAAACCTTACCTGCAAAACAATAGGTGAATCGCAAAAGAACATTTTTTCGTTCAGTATTATACAGGCAGTGGTGGTGCTTATGTTTCTTGCATTGGGTGCATTACTCTATTTATATGTTGAGGCTAATCATATTACTCTACCTGCAAAACCTGACGATCTTTACCCTATGCTGGCCACAGGCGGTACCTTTGGTATAGTGGTAGCCTTCCTTTTTGTAATGGGCATAACGGCAGCATCTTTCGCCAGTGCCGATTCAGCACTTACAGCGCTTACTACTTCTTTTTGTGTAGATATTTTAGATATAAAAGAGCGTGAAAAAGAAAAACAAGAGAGTACGCGAAAGAATGTGCACATGATAATGGCAGTAGCATTAATAGTAGTGATTGTTATTTACAGAATTATAAATGACCCGAGTATAATTAACGTAGTGTATAAAGTCGCAGGCTATACCTATGGACCATTGTTGGGTCTGTATTCATTTGGCCTGTTGACAAAGGTTAAAGCAAATGATAAGTGGATACCTGCTATTTGCCTGCTGGCTCCTATTATATGCTATATACTTGATTCGCAATCGAAAGTATGGTTTAACGGCTATCAGTTTGGCTTTGAATTGCTTATTATGAATGCTTTGCTTACTTTTATTGGGCTTTTGCTGTCAGCATCGAGCATTAAGAAGGAAGAAGTTTATGGGTAAGACAATTAATATATTATCGATTGACGGAGGTGGTATTCGAGGAATATTGCCTGCAACTTTTCTGGCTTCGCTGGAAGAAAGATTGCAGCAGGTCAAGAACGATCCGAATATTCGCTTATCAGATTATTTTGATTTTATAACCGGTACGAGTACAGGTGGACTACTTACCTGCGTTTACCTTGCTCCTGATGAAACAGATGCTAAGCGCCCCAGGTTTACAGCTAGGCAGGCAGCAGAATTTTATTTCGCTTACGGTGGATCATCATTTACTGAACAAGAACATGCAGGCTTTCACAAGTATTCTCCCGAAGGTTTGGAGGCACAACTCAGGTTGTTTTTCAAAGACCTGAAATTGAGCCAGCTGATAAAACCCTGTTGCATTACAGCTTATGATCTGATACATACCGAACCTTATTTGTTCCTATCGCATAAGGCGGTCGGTGATCCACGCTCCGATTTCTTTATTCGTTCTGTTATACGTTCCACATCAGCATTACCTGGAGTATTTCCTCCCGCTAAGGCAGTATGTATGGCTGAGAGGCCATATACATTTATTGATGGAAGTATTTTTGCATACAATCCTGCTTTTTTTGCATACATGCAGGCACGTTTGACTTTCCCACAGGCAGATAGTTTCTTCTTACTATCATTAGGTACTGGTTTGGCTACAACAGCTTATACTGATGCTGAAACGGACGATAGCAGTGAGAAGAACTGGGCGCGTATGTTGGCTAACATAGCTTTTGATGCGCATAGCGATATGGTGAATTTTCAACTCGACGATATATTTAAAAATAAATCAAAGTCTACCTATATACGCTTACAGCCTTCCTTACATGGCCTAAATAAAGAGATGGATAACGTAAGCATGGAAAATATAACTGCTTTAGCTAAAGCGGGTGAGGGCTTTGTAAGGACAAATGAAAAAACCTTGGCCGATATTGTGGAACTACTTACCCAGGACTAAGGCTTCATCTTTCTGGCTGCTTCAATAAACCAGAACAGCTCATTTATAAATCCGGTGGCTCGTTTGTGCTCGAATTCTTTATTAATTGGGGTGCCATCTTCTGTGAAATTCTTTTCGATACTCGGACATGGGAACATTGCCGGAACAACAATAGCGCGTATTTTCCATAACGAGAATTGGAGCGATGTTATTACTTGTGTACCACCAAATACTCCATTAGAAACTGTAGCGATGGCTATTGGTTTATGATGCCATTCATCGTATAAAAGATCTACAACATTTTTCAAGCTGGCCGGGTAACCACCATTATATTCAGGAGTAACTATAATTACTCCATCGGCTTTTTTTATTTTTCCTGCGAATTCCAGAACTTTTTCAGTCGGGTTCTTCTGGAGCCATGAACGCTCAGTAAATATAGGGAATTGGTATTCGTTCAAATCAGCAATATCGACCGTACCCTGACCTTGTTCTTCAATGAATTTTTTAAAGAACAAGGCAATGCGATGGCTTTTTCTGCCTTCTCGTACACTGGCAGATATAATTACAATATGGGGTTTAGTGTCAGGCATATATGGGGTATTAAATTGATTAGACCAAAGGTAGCAAAAAATGAAAAGTACTTTTAACTAAACAGATTATGGTGGTGATGAAGAAATAGTATATCTTAGCCTTAACATTTATTCCCCCATAAATGAAGAAAATTTCCTTACTGCTTTTTTGTTTTATATCTTTAATCGGATATTCGCAGGTACTTAATTTGCCTGCGCGTTCAAAAACCGCACTTAACGGTACCCAGTTTGAGGCAACCATTGCGTCATCATCTTTGAGCCTTACCAACCGTGAGGATATGATATATGCCCAAATTGTGGCAGGTAATGTCCCCAACTTTTACCGCAATTTCGATTCAGTAACTTCAACTGCAACAATAAAGGGCATAAAGCAAAAGGTAACCTATTTTGTTGCACCCGATTATGTAACCATTGGTATTGATTCAAATTACTATTTATGCCCAATGAGTCCTATGCTGGCTACCAAAATTGGTAACCTTACAGGCACTACATTGTGTACCCGTAAAATGGTAGGCGATGTTTGGTCTGCCGCTAAAGTAAAACTAAGCCCGCAAACTATTCCGCCCAGTTCTTCTATGAGCACTGTACCGGTATTTGAGCATCACGATTCATTGGTAGATAGTGCAAGGGATAATTTTTTACCCGCACATCCACTGGGACAATTAGTAAGTGGTGACCAGAAGGATATAGTAATATCAAACCTGATATATAACACGGCTAACAGGGTCGTTATTTTTGGCTGGTATTATACCAATGGGACTTATATACAACCTATGACCAATGTGCATGCTGATACTTATATGGATTATAGCCATGGTATAAGGTTGGTGCAGAATAACTGTACGTTAAATGACACAACACCAACGACTATACAATCCGTTTTAGAGGCCTCAACTGAAGATTCGATATTGAGTGATGAAGGTATTATTGCCCAGCCCTGGTATCCTTATTGGATAACATTAAAAACGCCTGTATCTTTTGCATTACTAAGAAATACGCCAACCTCATTAAAGCTGGTTGTGAAGAATGATACAGGAGTGACACATTACAATATTTACACCAGTACCGATGGAGTTAATTACCACGAGTATGTTAGAATGCCTAAAAGCAACTTGGTTATTACCGGACTAACAACTGATAAATTGTATTATGTAAAAATAATGGCATACGATTCACTTAGTGGGGCCACATCAAGTATGTCGGAAGTTTTAGCTGCAGTACCAACCAGCAGGAACGATAGTACTTTAATGGTTAGTGGCTTTGAACGTGTTATTGCAGGTAACACGTATAATTTCACTATTCAACATGGTAGCGCACTTTATAGTAATAACAAATACACTGAGAGTTGTACCCATAAGGCAATTACCGATAAACTGGTTTCATTGCAAAATTATGCTGCGGTTGATTGGATATTGGGCGAAGAAAGTTCTGTTGATTCAACATTCACCCCAGCTGAACAAAATTATATAACTGCTTACCTGCAACAAGGTGGATATTTATTTACATCGGGTTCTGAAATAGGGTATGACTTGTATGGTGCTGGTAGTTCTAATGATAAATTGTTTTATAGTAATTATTTAAAGGCCAGGTACATTTCAGATGCTCCGGAGAATAAGGCTAGCACCTATTATGCCAGCGTGGTAAACCCTATTACAACTTCCATATTTGGTGCAAAAGATTCTATTAATTTTGACAACGGTACACATGGTACTTACAATGTAAATTACCCCGATGCTATAGCCCCAATTAATGGTGCAGCAGCCGATATGCATTATAGCACTTTAGATACCGAATATGCATGCATACATTATGCAGGTGTATTTAACGGAGGTACTAAGACAGGCAAGCTGGTATACATGAGTTACCCTTTCGAAACTATTTATCCGGCTACCTCTCAAGATACTATTATGAAGGATATTCTGATTTTCTTCTTTGGTAAACAAACTCTTTTTACTGGTATAGAACAGTCTGAAGCAAATTCAAATACTGTTACAATATTTCCTAATCCTAATAAAGGTGAATTCACAATAAGGTGTTCTCAACCTATCCAAGCTCCTCTGCAAATTAGAGTATTTGACCTTTCAGGCCGAATGGCAATAGAGGAATCAATGACTGAACAGGAGAAGCAGCTTAACTGTAATAGTTTGGTTGCCGGTACTTACCTTGTCGGTATTTATAATGGTGATGTGATGCAGAGCATGTCGCGGGTTGTGATAGTTAAATAGTCCGGTTGAGCAAAAGGCTTATCTTCGTTGCTTGAATAATATGGAAAAGATACCTACTATAATTATAGGTGCAAGAGCTGATGGGCATGCAAAGGTTGTACTTGAAATGCTGCAAGCAGGTAATAAATACCAGGTTGTAGGCTTTGTAGATGATGATGTCAGTAAAATAGGCTCTGAAATAAAAGGGATAAAAGTTATTGGCACCATCGATAAGTTGGTCGAGTTGAAAAACAAAATGGATATTAAAGCCGGTATTGTTGCAATAGGCAATAATCCTTTAAGAAGGCAATTGTCAGATAAGATCATTAAAGCAGGCATAGAACTTATAAATGCCATTCATCCCACGGCGCATTTTGATTCTGATATCATAATTGGTAAGGGCTGCTATATAGGCCAGGGTGTAATAATAGTTACCGGCTCTAAAATAGGCAATTGTGTGAATATCCATACTGGTGCTACCATAGATCATGATAATATGCTAGAAGACGGTGCCAACCTTGGCCCGGGTGTTCATACTGCAGGGCGGGTTAAAATAGGCCGTGATGCGTTTTTAGGAACAGGTGCAATTGTAATACCTGATGCGAGTGTTGGAGAGAATTCTGTTATTGGGGCTGGTGGGGTAGTCATAAATGCTATCCCCGCCAATGTAACTGCAGTAGGCGTTCCGGTAAAAATTATTAAGGGAATGTAGGTATAGATATTTTTGCTATATTTACCTTTCTTTACTACTTAAACCCTAATCATGAAATCAATTATTTTAAAAACTATCTTACTTGTTTTTACTACTGCAATATTTAGTCAGTCTAAAGCTCAAGGCACCTGGACAGAGGAATCAACGTACCCTGGTAATGGGAGATATACAAGTGGAGCGAGTTTTGTAATAGGGCATTATGGTTTTACGGGATGCGGAACAGATGGGACGAATAATTACAATGACTTTTATAAGTGGAACCAAACCACAAATAGCTGGAGTGCAATAGCGAACTATCCCGGAGCAGGATATGTAAATGCCCCTGTTTCATTTACTATAGAAGGTAAAGGGTACGTGGGCCTGGGCTGGACGGGAAGTGCAGCAGCAAACGACTTATGGAGATACGATACAGTGAATGGGTGGTTATCAATGGCAACATTCCCCGGAGCAGGCAGGTACGATGCATCGGTATTTGTTGTAGGCCACAAAGCTTATGTAATAGGAGGTTCAACAGGCGGCCCGCCATATTTGAATGAAGTATGGATGTACGATGCACATCAGAATACATGGAAACAGATGAATGCATGTCCTGCAGGAAACATAGAAGGGATGTCATCATTTGCAATAGGCAATCATGGATATACGGGAGGAGGCTGGAACAGTTCAGCATATCTTACATCATTCTGGGAATATGACACAACCAATGACAGCTGGACAACAACAGCTAGTATACCATTAACAAATGGGTTGGGAGGAACACCCCAGGAATTTGTAATAGGCAGTAAGGCATATGTATGTGATGGTTGGAACGGAGGGTCAACACATGCTTTATCAGATGGATATGTATATGATACAGTGACCAAGGGCTGGAGTGTGTTTACGAATATGGGAGCGAATAAGATAGAGCGATATTATTCTGTAGCATTTACGATAGGTAATTATGGATATATATGTATGGGAAAGGACAGTTTGGGAAACACCCTTAAAGACCTGTGGCAATATTATCCTTGCAGGGATACTGTTACACCTATTGCTCAATGCGATACGATGCAAGCAAACTTTACTTATATTATAGGTTCAGCCGGACAAGTCACTTTCACCAGTAAATCGAAAGGAACAAAAACTACTACTACATATTATTGGGATCCAGGAGATGGCAAAGGGTATGGGGTTAATAGTACTTTTATACATACTTATATAAATAATGGCACGTATGCTGTGAACCTGCATCTTGGAGATAGTTTAGGTAGCTGTACTGCAGACACCTCTATTTATGTTACCATTACCAATGCTACCCCATGTAGCTTACATGCTAATTTTACTGATGCTACAGGTTCTAATGGACTTGTTAATTTCACCAGCACAACAACAGGCACTGCCAAAGGAACCCAGTATACATGGTCATCAGGAGATGGAGCAAATGGAAATGGCAGTTCATTTAGCCATACTTATAACTATAATGGAACATATGCAGTTAACCTTTATGTATCTGATAGCCTCGGTGTTTGTTCATCAGATACCACTATAAATGTAATTGTTAGTAATGCCGTTGTGTGTAACCTGTCAGCTAACTTTACATATACTACAGGTGCTAATGGCCAGGTTACATTTACCAGTACTTCAACAGGTATGAACGCATCAACTCAATTATATTGGTATGCGGGCGATAGCCTTGGTTATGGGTATGGTAATCCATATAGTTATACCTATGCTAAAAATGGCACCTACCCTGTTAACTTGTTCCTTTATAATAGTAATGGAGGATGTTCATCAGATACTACCATCAATGTTACTATTACTAATGCAAATAATTCTGTCAGCACATGTACTCTTGGTACGTTCCTGACATCTACAAGGGCAAGTTGCGATACCTGTAATAATGGTAGTGCAACTGTAGTTGCTACAAGTGGTAATAGTCCATATACCTATCATTGGAGTAATGGAGCAACAACAACTGCAATAACTGAAAGGCCCGGTATTTATACCTGTTGCGTAACAGATAATAAAGGTTGCAGTGCTTGTGCTTCTGTTACTATTTCTGATAGTTGCCTGTATGCCAATTTTACTTACAGCATAACTTATGACACTACCGGAGGAGCAGACAGCGCAACTATTTATTTTGTAAGTATAAGTGATACGGTTTGTGCCGACTCAGTTAAATACCTGGGACCACAAAAGATCAATAAAGTTTCATATACATGGAACTTTGGCGATGGTAATAGTCAGACTATTTCCGGTATAGGAGTAAAAACCTGTAAGCACACATTTAAGCCTGGTAGCTATGATATAACACTTGCTATTAATCGTGAAGGTTCACCTACCAAGTCAGTTACTACAAACCCAATACATGTAGTTAGTTCCAAAGGTATTCCTACCGGTATTGCATCACAATTAAATAATGGGAACCTGAAATTGTTCCCTAACCCCAACAATGGCTCATTCAGTTTAACTATTGATGGAGTGTTGGATAACGAGGATGCTCAATTGGAATTAACTAACCTTTTAGGTGAAGTTGTTTATACTAACAATTCTCATGCTGAAAATGGAAAGATAAAACAAGATATTAGTCTTGAAAATATCTCATCGGGAACTTATTTTGTTAGAGTTATAACCTCTAATAAAGTATATAACTCAAAGGTTGTAATTAACAGGTAAAAAAAGTAATTTCAATTAAACTTTAAAAGCCTTACGTTTTGTGAGGCTTTTAAAGTTTGCACAAATAGTTAATGAGCAAGCATTTAAGTTAGAAACGTTAATACTATACTTGTCAATCAGGGTTCCTTTTATTAAGTTGAATTAATTAGCTTTTTATATCTTTGCCTTACCATTCATTAAATAATCAATAATTTAAACACTCAACTAGGTATGAAAAAAACAATTACTTTATTTTTTGCTATATGTTGCATCGGCTCATATAGCAATTTAAATGCACAAGCTAATATTATAACTACTGTTGCCGGTACAGGAACAATTGGATATAATGGTGATAATATACAGGCAACAACTGCTGAATTATCTTTTCCTTATGGGGTTTGCTTAGATGCTTATAATAATATGTATATAGCTGAGTGGGGTAATCATAGAGTACGGAAAGTAGATGCAGCAACAGGCATAATTACTACCATAGCAGGTACAGGGTTAATTACTGGGTCTATTGGCGATGGAGGGCCGGCTACCAGCGCATTGATTCAGGGCCCGTATGACATTAGAGTGGACGCAGGAGGTAATGTATTTTTTGTTGATGCAAATAAAAATAGAGTTAGAAAAATAGATCCTTCCGGCACCATCAGTACTTTAGCTGGAGATACTGCCGGTTTTTCGGGTGATGGTGGCCCTGCTACCAGTGCCATACTGAATTACCCAACTGGAATTATATTGGATGCATCGGGTAATATTTATATTGCCGATCAATACAATAACAGAATACGTAAAATAACAGTGGCAACGGGTATTATAACTACAGTAGTGGGTACCGGCACTGCCGGGTATACCGGCGATGGTGCAGCAGCATCCAGTGCAAGAATATCAGCCCCTGACCGTATTGCATTAGATGCTGCAGGCGATCTATATATTTCTGATGCCGGCAATAATGTAATACGTAAAGTGACAATGTCTACCGGTATAATTACTACAGTTGTTGGTACTGGATCTGTAGGTTATTCGGGCGATGGCGGAGCCGCAACAAGTGCTACACTTAGTGATCCATCGGGAATAGTATTTGATGCATCGGGTAATATGTATATTGCTGATGCAAGTAATAATGTAATAAGAGAAGTGGTTAAATCAACGGGTCTTATTACAACCCTAGCCGGTAATCACACACAAGGCTATTCAGGTAATGGAGGCCCTGCTTTAAGTGCCGAGTTCTTTCACCCGCTTTCTATGGCTATTTATAATAATACCGGTGATATGTTAATTGATGATGATGAAAACTGGGTTATCCGTAAGGTAACGGCTCCGCTTGCGGTAAATGATCTCAGCTCATCTAATACTGAAGTTTCGGTTTATCCGAACCCTGCAAAAGATGTACTTTATATATCGTTGAATAAAAACGTTAATGCAGGTAGCATAATTGCGATTTACAATTTATTAGGTAAAGAAGTAATGGTAGAAAATGTAAAAGCTTCTGCCCAGAATATTAGTTTAAATACATCTTCTTTGAGCGAAGGTATATACTTAATTAAATTGGTTTCTCCTGATGGCTCTCAAGCTGTAAAGAAGTTTGAGGTTGTAAGGTAATATTCGAATCTCGGTGTTTAAACTTTCTGAATAGCCCGAACTCTTTATTTAATAAAAGTTCGGGCTATTAGATTTAGGCTATTGAATAGGGTAAATCAAAAAATACTATACTTTTGTTTATCAATTATCATTAATAAATATGTTAAAGCAGGTAGGGGTAGTATTTAAGGCCTTTTATGAAATTGCAAGGAACCCTAAACTATTGTATAGAGTAGTGGATGATAACAGTGTCTGGGAAAAGTATGTAAAGAAAAATCACCCGGCATTTGCCAAGGGCTTACCTGTTGCCGAAATAAATGATGTTATACCCAATTTTAAGGAAACCCTTGATGTGGTTGATTTCCTTGGCGGAGGTTCAACACCACCTGACTTAGCCATTATAAAATCGTTGTGTAGAAGTTTTACTGATTGTAAGTATTTTGAGATTGGTACTTGGAGAGGCCAAAGTGTAATTAATGTTGTGGATGTTTGCAAAGAATGCTATACCCTTAATTTACCAGACGATGCTTTTGGTGGAGTTTACCGTGATCTGTTTGGTTTTTATTCAAAGAAAAACTCTAAAATAAAGCATGTTTATGGTGATTCAAAAACATTTGATTATGCTGGCCTGAACATGAAGTTTGATGTAATATTTATTGATGCAAACCACAGGTATGACTTTATAAAGAGTGATACACAATTAGTGTTTAAGCATCTGACCCATGAAAACTCTATTGTGATTTGGCATGATTATGGAAAAGACCCCGCAACAACTGTATTTGAAACTTTAGCCGGAATTTTAGAAGGGATACCGGCGGGAACTGAAAAAAATCTGTATCATGTTTCTAATACTTTATGTGCTATACATACTAATCGCAAATTCCCTACTACTCAATTAGTGTCTCCTGCAATACCCAACAAAAAATTCAAGGTTACCTTAGAGTACTCCAAACTTTAAGACTATTTGCGCCGAATTGCAATTATTTGATGAAAATTGCACTAAATAGGGTGTTTTTCATCAAAAATTGCTTAAAAATGAGTGGGTTTTCATTCTGAAATACCATATAGGAAGGTTTTTCTCCTTTTTGTATCTTTGCAGGTCTTATAAAAAGCTATGAAGAATATATTTATTACAGGCGGAGCAGGTTATGTTGGTGCAGTACTTGTTCCTAAATTGTTGAAACAAGGATATGACGTAACCGTGTTAGATTTAATGATATACGGCGAAGATGTTTTGCCAACTCATCCGAATCTTAAAAAGGTTAGGGGAGATATACGGGACCAGGATTTACTAAAAAAAACATTGGCTGGTCAAGATGCAGTAATTCATCTGGCCTGCATATCAAACGACCCAAGTTTTGAATTGAACCCAACACTGGGTAAGTCAATCAACCTCGATGCATTTGAACCATTGGTTAAGATTTCGAAAGAAAGTGGTGTGAAGCGATTTATATATGCATCATCTTCGAGTGTATATGGAATTAAAGAAACACCGAACGTAACAGAGGATATGCCGCTTGAGCCACTTACCGATTATTCTAAGTTCAAAGCAAATTGCGAGACCATTCTAAGCCGTTACCAATCGCCTGATTTCACAACGCTTACTATCCGCCCTGCTACGGTATGTGGTTATAGCCCAAGGCTCAGGCTCGATCTGACGGTTAATATACTTACCAATCTTGCTGTGAATAAAGGCGAGATCACCGTTTTCGGTGGTGATCAAAAGCGCCCGAATATTCATATTGAAGATATGACGGATCTTTATTGTTACCTGCTTACATTGCCTTCAGAAAAAATTGCAGGCAAAGTATTTAATGCGGGTTACGAGAATTTTACCGTTACTCAAATAGCACAAATGGTGAAACATGCCGTTGGAGACAGTGTGAAAATAATAACCACACCAACCGATGATCATCGTTCGTATCATATATCTTCCGAGAAAATAAAAAAAGAATTGGGCTTTGAACCTAAACATAGCATTGAAGAAGCTTCGACGGATCTAAAGCGTGAATTTGAAGCAGGACATATTCCTAATTCACTTTCCGACCCTAAGTATTTTAATGTTAAGCTAATGCAATTAATACATTTACAGTAATGCTTGCTACATCTAAAAAAATGCAGGTGCCTTATATAAACCTTGGACTGCAGAACATTGCCTTAAAAGATCAACTTATATCTGAATTCTGGAAGGTGATGGAAAGTGGTCAATTTATATTGGGCGAAGCATTAACAAACTTTGAGAAAACCTTTGCAGCAATAGCGCAAACAAAGTATGCATTGGGCATGGCCAATGGTACTGATGCATTATTCCTTTCGTTAAAGGCATTAGGTATAAAAGAAGGTGATGAGGTAATAACAGCACCAAATTCTTTCCTGGCTTCGGCCTCAGCAATTGCATTAATAGGTGGCAAGCCGGTATTTGCTGATGTACAAGATGACTTTAACCTGGACCCTGCAAAAGTTGAAAAGGCAATTACACCTAAAACAAAAGCAATTATTGCAGTGCACTTAACTGGTCGCCCTGCACCAATGGATGAGCTTTTGGCGATTGCAAAAAAACATAACATTCATCTTATTGAAGATTGTGCTCAGGCAATTGGTGCAGAATATAAAGGCAAGCGTGTTGGTAGTTTTGGTATAACTGGTTGCTTTAGCTTACACCCACTGAAAAACCTGGCTGCCTCTGGTGATGGAGGTGTAATTACCACCAACGATGAGAAGGTTTATAATTACTTACTCAAAGCCAGGAACCACGGACTAAAAAATCGTGACGAATGTGAGTTTTGGAGCTATAATTCAAGGCTCGATAATTTACATGCTGCTCTGCTTAATGTAAAACTTCCGCACCTTGATAAATGGACTGAAAGAAGAAGAAAGATAGCGCAGTTGTATTATGAAAAGTTAAATGGTTTGAAAATAACCGTTCCTCATGATAAGCCTTATGAAAAAGGTGTCTATCATACATTCATTATTCAAACAGGCCGCAGGAATGAACTGAAAGAATACTTGGCAACACAGGGAATTGATACTAAAATTCACTACCCGGTGCCAATTCATTTGCAAGAAGCAGCAAAATATCTGGGTTACAAAAAAGGTGATTTTCCGGTTACTGAAAAGCAAGCAGAGACCATATTAAGTCTTCCGGTTTATCCTGAATTAACAGATGAACAGGTAAATTATGTTGCAGATTGTATTGTTGAGTTTTACAAAAAACATTCCTAAGATATATTTATGAAAACATTAGTAACGGGTGGATGTGGATTTATTGGCAGTCATTTAGTTGACAGGCTGGTAAATGACGGGCATGAAGTAATTATACTCGATAATCTTAGCAGCGGTTCGTTAAGGAACATAGAACATCATAAAGGCAACCCTAAGGTGAGTTTTCACCAGGTTGATATTGCTGATTATGAAAAAATATTACCGTTGTTTAAAGATGTAGTTAGGGTTTTTCACCTGGCTGCATTGGCTGATATAGTACCATCTATTGAAAAGCCAATGAATTATCATCATTCGAATGTAGACGGTACTATTAGTGTTCTTGAAGCCTGCCGTCATCAAAATATTAAACGTGTAATTTACGCGGCATCTTCTTCATGCTACGGAATACCTGATAAATATCCAACTCCTGAAACACAAGCTATTTCTCCGCAATACCCATATGCACTTACAAAATATGTAGGCGAAGAATATTGTATGCATTGGCATAACATATATGGCCTAAATATTACTGCGCTCAGGTTTTTTAATGTGTATGGACCACGAGCACGAACATCGGGTACTTATGGTGCAGTGTTTGGCGTTTTCCTCGCTCAAAAACTTAACAACAAACCTTACACGGTTGTAGGTGATGGTAAACAAACCCGCGACTTTACTTTTGTAACAGATGTGGTTAACGCTTGCGTTACTACTTCAAATACTGAAAATTGTGCCGGTGAAATTATGAATGTGGGAAGTGGGAATACATATAGTGTGAATTTACTTGTTAAGCTTTTAGGTGGAGAAGTTGTATATGTCCCTAAGAGACCGGGAGAACCTGATTGCACATTTGCCGATACAAGTAAGATAAAACAAAAAACAGGGTGGAAGCCTATAGTTAGTTTTGAGGAAGGAGTAAAAATTATGTTAGATAATATTGACTACTGGAGAGAGGCTCCACTTTGGGAGCCGGCAAGTATAGCTGAAGCTACAAAAGATTGGTTTAAGTACCTTGGTAAATAAAATTGGGTATGCATAAAAATAAAATACTTACACTTGAGCAGCTTGCTGAAGAATGTAAGAAGTTAAAAAAGCAAGGAAAAACAATTGCACAGTGCCATGGGTGTTTTGATCTGTTGCATCCCGGACATATAAAACATTTTCAGGCTGCAAAAGCAAAAGCAGATATTGTAGTAGTTACTTTAACGCCAGATCGTTTTGTGAATAAAGGCCCCGGAAGACCTGTTTTTACTGAGCAATTGCGCATGGAATCGATAGCTGCAATGGAAGCAGTGGATTTTGTTGCGCTTAACCATTGGCCAACTGCTGTTGAAACCATAAAGCTTATCCGCCCTAATTATTATGTAAAGGGGCAGGATTATAAGGATAGGGAAAAAGATGTTACCAAAGGAATCTACGATGAAGAAGCCGCAGTTAAGTCGGTAGGCGGAAAAATTTATTTTACCGAGGAAATTACATTCTCTTCTTCAAATCTTATCAATTCGCATTTTAATCCGCATGGTTCAAAAACGCAGGATTTTGTTGATAAACTAAAGAAGAAATATAGTGCAGATTATATTTTAGGGGAAATTGAGAAATTGAATAAGTTGAAAATAATGGTCATAGGTGATACTATTATTGATGAGTATCATTATTGCACCCCATTGGGTAAATCGTCCAAGTCGCCAACTATCTCGAGCATATTTATGCGCGAAGAGGTTTTTGCCGGCGGTGTACTTGCGGTTGCTAACCATTTGGAACAATTTGCGGGTGAAGTAAAGCTTGTAACCTGTTTGGGTAAGAAAAATTTGCAAAAGGAAGTCATTCAAAAGAACCTTTCACAAGGTGTGAATGCTAAATTTTTTGAAAGAGAGGATGGGCCTACCAATACCAAGCGTAGATACCTGGATAGGTATATGAACATTAAGCTTTTTGAAGTAACCTTCATGAATGATCATTACATTGATGAAAAGCTTGAAAAAGATATACTAACGTATCTGAAGAAAGAGTTGCCCAAATACGACATGGTTCTTGTTACCGATTTTGGCCATGGCTTTATTACCCCTGGTATAATTAAGTTTATTGAGGCCGAAGGTAAATACGTGGCTGTTAATGCTCAAACCAATAGCAATAACTATGGGTATAACTACATTACCAAATACAAGAATGTAGATTATATCTCAATTGATGAGAAGGAATTACGATTACCATTTGGTGATAACTATGGAAATGTAGAAGACTTGGTAAAAAAATTGAAAAAGGCTACGAAGGCAGATAAAATACAAATTACACTGGGTCAGGAAGGATCGTTGTGGTACGAAAAAAATAAAGTGTGCAGAGCTCCTGCCGTTGCCAGATCTGTAAAGGATTCTGTTGGTGCAGGTGATGCAGTGCTTTCAGTAACCACATTATGTGCTTATCAGGGTACTGCTCCCGAGGTGGCTTCATTTGTTGGGAATTGCGTTGGCGCCCTTGCAGTAGAAATAATTGGCAATGCACACCCTGTTTATAAGAAAGACCTTATAAGGTTTGTAAAGCATTTTTTAAAATAATAAGAGTTAAAAGAGTATTGGTCTATATGGAGCAGGATATTCAGAAGAAGTTTCTAGAGGTTTTTAATAGTGATAAGCCAAAATATATTAAAGATTGGCTTGTTTCATGGGATTACCAGGTAAAGAGAAAGAAACGGAATGTTCAATATGATTCTAGCCTGCCTTCTGATTTTTTTGCTTACAATGGACCTGATGATCTGGTGAAGTGGATGAATTGGTTCGCAAGTGAGTATACCAATTATTTGCCCGCGAACCTTATTAACCCTTTAATAGAAAAGAGCCTTTCGAACGACAAGGCTGCTCTTTCAAAACTGGGACTTACGTATGATTTTGGTGATCATTATACGAAAAGGATTGGACTGAATAATGCGCATGATTTCTTAATCCCGGCAATGTACCCTGTTCCGGAAAGGTATAAGGTCAAAAACGTACTTGATTTTGGCGCCGGGTATGGAAGACAGGCAAATTTGTGGTCGGAGAATGCAGAGAATATATATATAGGTATGGATGCCATACCTAACTCATATTGCTTGCAGCATATTTATTATTCAAATTTGGGCAGGCCTTTTTATGAATACATAAGTAACCCGGCTGACTTTAAGATAAGTAATGAGAAAAAAGGAATATATCATGTTCCTACATGGCGTTATGATTTGATACCTGATAATTTTATTGACATGGTTATGGCAGTGCAGGTATTCCAGGAGTTGAGTTCTAAGCTGGTGAGTAAAATGCTTGTTGAGTTCCATAGAGTTTTAAAACCCGGTGGAATGTTATATATACGTGATCATGGTGAGACTTGGAAGCCTGCGGGCAAAATGAATATTGATGAGTTTCTGCTCTCGCATGGATATACCCTGGAATTTAAACCCCATATTGTACTTGATGGAGATTTGCATGGTATTCCAAGAATATGGAGAAAGAATGACCCCAAAGTGATCGATTCGCAAAAACCTAATTTCAAAACCAAGGTAAGGCAATTGTTGGAAGATGTAGATGCTTTAGCAGGTGGGAAGTTGAGTAAAATGAGGAGTAAGCCAAAGGCTTAAAAAAAGTTAAAATCTCAACCACCAGGTAATATTAGGTGTTTCCTTAAGTTTATAAGTTGCATTGGTTTTGCTTAAAGTAACATTGGTTACTTGAGTATATTTGTTATGTAAATAAGTGTTTTATCATTCCTCAGGTATTTTGTAAGTGATATGGGTATAATTCAAAAAGCTAGCATACGGTTAACTATATTTTCATACGCCGGTGCTGCTTTGGGTTATTTCAATAAAGTACTGTTATTCACAAATTTTCTCTCTCTCGAACAAGTAGGCCTTATTAATGTTCTAAATAATATTTCGGTACTGTATGCCCAAGTGGCCACATTGGGTATTACTACGGTAAGTATTCGTTTTTTTCCCTATTTCCAGGATAAAGAGAAGCAGCATCATGGTTTTTTATTCTGGTGCAACCTGGTAATTACCATAGGTTTTTTATTCGCTACTGTTCTGTTTATATTTCTAAAGCCTCTTTTTATACTGCATTACAGTGCAAACTCTCCTTTGTTGGTCGATTTTTATTACTACAATATTCCTTTGGCAGTGGGTATATTATATTTTCAGTTCTTAGAATCGTACCTGCGTGCATTATTGAAAACCGGAGTAGCTACATTTACATACGAGCTTATAGGTCGCATATTAGTAACAGTAATTATTGCATTATATGCTCTTAAGTTTATCAATTTTCACTTGTTTGTTATTCTTTACGTGCTTGGTAATTGTCTGCTTGCATTAGTATTGATGGTATATACAATTTATCTGAAACAGTTTTTTATAAAGCCCCTAAAAAGTGTCAAATTTAACCGCTTCCTTAAAATTATTATGGTGTATGGCATATTTACAATAATGAGCGCACTAGGAGGTACAATATTGGTCAGTATTGATTCATTAATGGTTTCGGCGAAGTTAAGCCTGGGTCAAGCGGGTATTTATACGACTGTCTTTTTAATTGCAACTGTTATGACGCTTCCATACCGTTCCATACAAAAAATTGCCCACCCGGTAATAGCACGCTACTGGAAAGAGAAAGATATGAAAGGCATGACGGACCTTTACCAAAAGGCTTCGCTAATAGATATGGTTTTAGGTGGCTTGTTGTTCCTTGGCCTTTGGGTAAATATCGATTCTATTTTCAGATTTATGCCTAAAGATTATTATACAGCTAAATATACTTTTCTGCTCCTGGCATTTTCAAAGTATATTGATATGGCAACAGGACTGAATGGGTATATTATTGTAACATCAAAAAAGTACAGGTCCGATCTGTGGTTTATGCTCTTACTTATTATTGCAACTGTGGTACTCAACCTTATTTTTATCCCTATATATGGTATTACTGGTGCTGCACTGGCAACTCTTATAAGCATTACACTTTACAATGTATTACGCCTCATATTTGTTTATTATTATTATCGTATGCAACCATTTACTCTTAATTGTTTATGGGTATTACTTATTACAGTTATTGTATGGGCAATTGCTTCTCAAATACCCCGCATGCATAATAAGTACTTCGATATAGTTGTCAAATCAACGGTTATGGTTGTTTTGTATGGTGGCGCAGTGCTGTATTTTAAATTATCTTCCGATGTAAATGATCTGATATATAGTTATACCAAGATTCGTTTCTTTGCTCCAAAAAATAAATCATAGAACTATAATTAGTAATGCAGTTAAATGCCATATATATATATATAGATAAACTGAAATGGTTTATCTATGATATCATTACTTCAGGTTGGGACGCATTGCTGTGGTTTTTAACTATTCCTATAAAAAGTGAATCCAAGATTGGGAGTGAAAAGGTTATTATGTATGTGGGCGAGTTCTTGCCTCCACGTATTGCCAGGCTCGCTAAATGGAGCAAACGATATGATAGTTTTACCACTGTATTGCTTTGTCACAGGCGTGGTTTTGTTGAAAAATTCTCGAATAAAGAAATTGACTATACTTTACTTTTCCGTAATAAATGGCATTTAAAGAGAATTATACGTTCTCTGCCTGCGCCCTACGTTTTGCATGGCTTTGCACCTAAAAGCAAGTATCCCTACATTGCTCTTCAGTCATGTAAAAAGTATCATTCTTCAACACCAGTTATAACCGATTACCAGGATGTGTTTATAATATACTATGGACATGAATCTAAACTGGGCTGGCTTAAGAAAGAATTGCCTTTTGAAAAACTTTGTTTCGAGAATTCAGACGGAATTGTTGCTCATAGCCTTGAGCCGCGTGAAGGGATGAAAATGTGGGAAGTAAAAGAGAAAAAGAAACGCATCTTCTTCCCCTTGTATGCCGATAATGATTATTTCTATTCTACACCCAAACCTTTCTCAATGGATGATATCCATTTGGTTTATGCAGGAGGTGTAATGGGGTCGCATAGGGATAAAAAGCATTATGGATCGGTGCAGTTTCATTGGCTGATAGATTATCTTTCAAAGCAAAAGATACATTTCCATATTTATCCAAGCCCATCTACACTTAGGGCCGATTATATAGAATACGAGCAGATAGCGAAAGAGAACCCATTCTTTCATTTTCATACTTCCGTTGCACAAAAGGATCTGGCAGCCGAAATTTCAAAGTATCACTACGGTATAATGCCTTTCTTTAAAGTGAATTCGGGGCAATCGGACCTCAAACATAAATACGCCACTACTTTAAAACTCTTCAATTATGTTGAATCAGGTATTCCTATCTTAGTAAGTGCAGATGTGATTTACCAGAGCTGGTTGGTAGAACGCTATAAGCTTGGCCTTGTTGTGCCCAATAAAGAAACTTTTGCTGATTTAAGAAGTTTGATTGGTACAGTGCCCTATGATATACAGGTGAAAAACCTTCTTGAAAGCAGGGAGAAGCTGTCTCTTAAAAAACACACTCCAAGGCTTCTTGAATTTTACAAATCATTGTAGTAACCTATTGGCGGTAAAATAGCAGTAACGAAACTACTCCAATTCCTACACCTAATAAGGATCGTATCAATAAGCTAAAGTTGATCTTAATATCTTTTGCGCAAAATAATAACAGAAGCGGAAAGGCCTGGTATGGATACCTTGATGAAAATTGTGCTGAGCTTTTTAATGCTGTCATTGCAATCAGCGTTGCGGAGATTAGTAAAAACACTTGCCAGTTATTTTGTTTGCTATAATTTATGTGATGTAACAATGTAATAATATGCAATACAGACAGGCATAGCATTATGCATGGGAAGAGAAGAGAAGAGTAATGCTCATAATAGGGTTGAATGCTTGCAGGGAATAACCGTGTGAGAGTCTTAATTGGCATAAAACTTACACTAAAGAAGATGGTGTTGAGTATAAATAGAATCAATAACAGGGCTCCTAGGATTTTCAAATAGAAACCCAGCCTGGGTATTTTATACCATTCAGGATATATAAGCAATATAAAAAACCATGTAAAACCAAATGAAAATAAAAGGTACATCAAATTCATTCCCGACTGCACACTTTGTACATGCGGTGGCACAAAACCCTTCCAGGTTATAAATAAGCATAATGGAAGAATGGAAGAGAGGATCAAAAAAACAACGATGGATCTTCTAGCTACTTCTTTTGATTGTATAAGAAGATAGATTGCAGCAGGAATAATAACTAAAAACTGCATCCTTCCAATTATTGAAATACCAAGTAATACACCTGAAACAGATAATAATAATAATTGGTGTTTTGTCTCTGATAAAGAGAATTTTAAAGCCAGTAAAGAACATAGCACAAAGAACATTGTTGGGATTTCAGTAAGGGCTAAGCCTCCCGTAGCCCATGTAACGGGTATTACAAATATCAAAAGTGATTTTAAGAATGCGTTTTCAGTGTCTTCAGGTTTTATAAATTTATATAACAAATAAACAATTCCGTATAGGAATAAGAGGTTTATGATGCGATACTCGCGTATAGGCCGGATTCCAATAAATTTTAATGGATAATAAATGAATTGATACAGCGGCCCGGGTGACTGGTTGAAAAGTGAATTAAGAAATTTAGGGGAAATACCATATTGCCCGAGCAAGGGAATGTTATGAGTGAAGTTGCTCTCATCACTTATTAGGATGCTTGGCGATCTTAAGATCATTGCCAAAAGAACAATGGGCGCTCCAATTAAAGTAATAAGAAATAGCCTATGAATAATTTTAGTATTCATTACCATTAAATGCTTTTATTAGTAAGTGTAAGTCGTTTTCTTCGAATCAAAATTAACACAACAACGAGCCCATTCATGAAAATTTGTGACAGAGGGTATATCCACATAGCTATTTCGTAATGTTCAAGTGCGAGGAACGAAACGAAATGCTTTGCTGAATTGAGCCCAAATGAAACAGCTTTTTCATCGTTAGGGTAAAAATAACTTTTACGAAGAGTTGGCCCGTAGCCCAATACATCAATACTTGCTATAAGTATAGCTGAAATAGTAGGGTCTTTGGTAAGTAACCAGGGGAGCAGGGCGAGTAAAGCAACACTTATAAAAAGTATATCTGATAGGGCGTAGGTTTTATCATACTTAAATAATGATATAATACCTATTGCCAGGCAAACTATGCAGGTAAACCCGGTCGACCATGATCCGGCGCCACCGCCTTTGGTTATTTGAATTACAAATACAATTCCCGTGGTAATAGTCCATAGTAGCCATGAAAAAGCGTGTGGTTTTATTTTATCCCTGAGGGTACTTGATATATAAATGAAATAAGCTAATAGCCCTAATCCAACTGCAATAACTCCAAAATAAGGCTTGAATGATTCCATTATACTGACGGCTATGTAACAAAAATAAGAATTAGATGGTTTTATGAGGTGTTTTATAAGGACTTCAATGCCGATTCCGGTATCCATTACATAGTTTTTGTTGTTCATTACCTTTTGTAGGGATTCTGATACATACTGCTAAAGTAGGGCAGTATGCGCCTATACATTTGTTTAAAATTAAACACAATGAAAACTAGAAACACCTTACTTATGGCCTTATTCTTCGGACTAGCCATAAGCTCAATTGCCCAGGTAAAGATTGGCAATAACCCCAATACAATTAATGCTAATTCATTGCTGGAACTTGAAAGCACAAACCAGGGCTTTTTGGCTCCGCGAATGGCATTGAACAATGTAAATACTGTAACCCCGCTTACGGGAACGGTTCCTGCCGGTATGCTCATATATAGTTCAGGCGGAAGTGTTTCAGACGGCTTTTATGTATGGAATGGTACCAAATGGCTATCAATCACTACATCTGCAAATGGAAGGGTAAATTATACACTTGTTAAATCAGCTTCTGACCTACCTGCACCTGTAGGAGGTGTTATTACCCTGGTAGCCGGAACTCTTTATGAAGTAAATGGCTCTATCTCCTTATCTAGCAAAATTAGCCTGAACGGCTGCAAAATATATGGTCGTGATGCAGTAAACGATAAACTGATATATACCGGTTCGGGTGAGCTATTTACCGGAACAACCACCGGCAGTATTGAGTACCTTACATTAATTGCATCTACAGGAAGCGTATTTAATATTAGTGCCGGAGGTGTTAACGAAAACCTGATTGTTGAGAACTGCTACGTATTAGGGTGCAATAGTTTAGGAACAATACAAGGTATAGGCGGAACTGTATATTTTTCAAACGATGCTTATTTCAGTAATACAAGTGGTATTACTTTTCAGAACGATAGTATTGTACTTCAATATAGCCTGATGTGGGATGTTTCTAACCACGGTACCTACGAAAAATATATCGGTAAGTTCAGTTTAGTGCAAATACTTGGTGGCGGCTGTGTAACAAGCTCGGCAAATAGTGCTACTACCCTAGATGTTAGCGGCATTACTTCAATTGGAAACGGCTCACTCCAATCAATGTTATTTACAGGCACCGGAACTTATATTACAGGTACATTTACTGATAACTGGGATGTAGAATCTATTGGTATAAGTACCCAGAATGATGACCAGGCTACTGGTAATATATATATGACCACAGCTACTGCCACCCCATTTACTGCCTTAAACACGCCTACTAAAATTGTTGGAACAACTACTGCAACCAATTTATATAGGGTTACTGCGCCTATTAGTAATAGATTAACCTATACTGGAAGAAAGGTACAATCGTTTACAATTACATGCGCTCTATCTTTTTCAGGTACAAACAATAAGAATATTTCATTCTATATATGTAAGAATGGTGTGAAATTACCTGAATCGGAAATGTATACTAAAATGAATAGCAATGGTGACCAGCAAGCACTACCATTAACTTGTATTGTATCACTTAACCCGAACGACTACATTGAAGTTTGGGCGGAAAACAATACTGATAATTCAAGTATAACGGTTCAGACCCTGAATCTTAACATGAAATAGAGTTGGAGCTTGGAGAGTACAGTGTTCATAATACAAAATTTAAATAAAGAAGGTCATGAAAAACTATAAAATATATATACCGCTTTTAATGGCTTGGTTCTCGGCTCATGCGCAAAGCCAGTTCACCAACAACGGTAATGTCTATATTCATAATGGAGGAGCTATATCTTTCTACGGTAATTTTATCAATAACGGATCATATGTAGATTCGGGCCAGGTAAGTTCTTTGGTGGGGAGTAGTGCTCAACAAGTAGGAGGTAGTGCTGCTACCACCTTTAAGAACCTTACCTTAAATAATGCCGCCGGTTGTTATTTAAGCGCTAGCGAAAATATAAAAGGCATATTAACAATCACATCTGGCACTTTTACTACAACCGGGTATAGTTTCACGCTTTTATCTAACATTAACGGAACAGCAAGCATTGCACCTATACTCGGGAATTTTGCGGGCAACATAACCATGCAAAGATACCTGGGGGTGGGGCTTACCTCATGGAGGTTTCTATGCTCACCAGTTACAGGGGCTACTATTAGTAACTGGCAAGATGATTTTAGTACCACCGGTTTTCCCGGTTCAACTACCCCTACTTTCCCTTTTGTTTCCGTTTACACGTATACTGAATCAGTACCAGGTGTCAACACATATGGTTATACGGCGCCTACCAATGCAAGTAACCCAATAACCCCAACAGTAGGATTTTTGTGTTATATAGGCCCTGTACCTTTAACGGTTGATCTTACCGGCCCACCGGTTAAATTTGGCCAGACGTTTGGAGTTACTTACACTCCGAGCGCAGGTGCTTATAATGATGGATGGGTGTTATTGGGAAACCCTTACCCATCAGCAATTGACTGGACTTCGGCAGCATGGTCAAAACATAATGTTAACAATGCGGTATATGTTTGGAATGATGCCTTGCAACAATATTCAAGTTGGGTGTCGGGTGTGTCTGTTAACGGAGGCTCAAACATTATTGCCTCGTCTCAATCATTTTGGGTGCAAACAAACGGTGCAAGTCCTACCTTATCGTGTACCGAGAATGTTAAGGTATCAGCTAACCCTAAATTCTTAATGCCCGATAGTATTGCAGTTTTCAGTAATCTGAAATTGATCATGACAGGCAATGGTTATAAAGATGAAACATTTATACGATTTGGTAATGGAGCAACTAACAAGTTTGACGCCCCGCTGGATGCATATAAGATATTCAGTTCAAATACATCAGTTCCTGGCATTGCCTCTGAAGATTCTACCCTGAGGGATATGTCTATAAATAGCATGCCTTCGGTAACATCGCAATTATATATTCCAATAAAGGCATTGGTTGGCACTTCGGGTAACTACAGTATTAAACTCGATTCTTCATCTGTTGTGCCTTTGGGTTCTTGCTTAGAATTAGAAGATAAAGTAACAGGAGTAAAAACCAATATCGATAATTTTTCAGCATATTCATTTTCAATATCAGATACCACCAAAGCAGCCAGGTTTATATTGCACGTTGCTCCTTGCGGAACAATAACAGGTGTTAATCAGTTAGCTGATCCATACCAGTTGAATGCTTTTCCTAATCCAACTACGGGAATAGTTACAATTAATTACGAGGTAAATGGTCAAAAAGGCGACAATGCTATAATGCAATTGATTGATTTAGGTACTGGCCAAATAGTGATGGAAAAAAGTGTACCTGTTAATTCAAGCCAAATGCAAATTGATTTAAGTGGACTTGCAAATGGAGCCTATGCCTTAAATATGTTGAGCAGCACAAATGCTTCTGAACATATTAAAATCATTAAGATAAAATAATTTTCACATAAATACCTCCGCAAAGGCAATCAGTGTTTTGGTATTAACCCTTCAGTATATCCGGGTTTATAATATTGAATACATATCCTCCCTTTTCGGCATGTTCACGTAATATGTCTAGCCTTCCGTTTGGCTTAAGTTGTCTGAGTTCATAAACATCATTACGCCTGTCAAGTAAATTATGGACACTGCCGTGCATACGCATCTTCTTTAGCAGATCAAGTTCTATATCCGCAATAAGTACTGCCTCTGTGTTAGGTGTTGCTTCCGTCTTTATAGCATTAGTCGGGAAGGCAAAATCGGCGGGGGTAAATACAGCCGACTGTGCATATTGAATATCCATATTATGAACTTTGGGTAAGTTACCTACGCAACCGGCAATGGCAACAAAGCATTCATTTTCTATAGCCCGCGCCTGTGCACAGCATTTTACGCGCGTAAATGCATTTTGTGTATCGGTCAAAAAAGGCACGAATAATATTTCCATGCCTTGTAAAGCTAATAATCTTGATAGTTCAGGAAATTCCACATCATAACAAACCAATATTCCAATTTTTCCTGCATCAGTATCATAAACCTTTAATTTACTTCCTCCAACAATTCCCCAGGCATTTACTTCATTTGGGGTAACATGTATTTTTGTATATCGCTCAATTGACCCATCTCTTCTGCACAAATACCCCACATTATATAGCTGCCCTTTGCGGATAAGAGGCATACTACCTGTAATTATGTTTATGTTATACGTAATGGCGTAGTTGATGAATTTATCGCGGAGTAACTCTGTATAATATGTTAAACTACGTATAGCTTCGGCCTGTGTCTGATTATTGAATTCCGACATTAGCGGAGCATTAAACAGTTCCGGGAAAAGGATGAAGTCAGATTTGTAACCTGCCACAGAGTCTATGAAGAATTCGATCTGCTCGCAAAGCATCTCAAATGTTTTAAAACTGCGCATTTGCCATTGTATCAATCCTATACGCACATTACTCTTCCTTCCTGTCAGGTATTTACTTTTATGTACATAAAGTACATTGTTCCACTCCATAAGCGTGGCATATTCTTTTGATTCTTCATCGCCGGGCATATAATTGCTTAAAAGCTTTATAACATGAAACTCGTTCGATAACTGGAAGCTCAACACAGGGTCGTATATTTCTTTGATCTTCACTTTCTCGATATACTGCCTCGGGTTAAGTGTTCCGGAGTAGGTAGCATAATTTGGTATCCTTCCGCCAAATACTATCGATTTTAAATTCAGTTTCTCGCAAAGCTCTTTACGGGCATCATATAAACGTCTTGCAAGTCTCAATCCACGATAATCGGGATGTACAAATACCTCAATACCATATAACACATCTCCCTCGGGGTTATGAGTTTGAAAAGTGTAGTTGCCTGTAATTTGTTTATAGGTGTGGTCATCGCCAAAGTCATCGTAGTTTACGATAAGCGAAAGTGCTGTACCTACAACTTTGTCGTTCACTAATACCACCATTTGCCCGTCAGGAAATGTATCTACAAGTCTTCTTATATCATCTTTTGACCATAATGCACCATTCCAGTTTTTGTACGCTTCCCGCATTGAGCTGGATAAGCTCCAGTAATCATCTACTTCCAGGCGGCGTATTTCGACTTTTTTGGCCTCGGGTGCAGTGGTTGTATTTATATGTTCAGCTTTTTTAGTTCGCGGCATAACTTCAGAAGTTAGATAGTTAGAATTGCTTTTATTATGTATACGTTCAGGGAAAGGAAACGTGACCGATTTTATGCGGACCTCTATTTATTATAGGCAAACATTTAAAAAAGGCAGGTGAAGCAAAGTATATTACTTTGTTTCACCTATTCCTTTCAATTATATTCTGAACTTAAAATAATCTATACTGTAACCCTACGCTTGCACCATAGCCTGTCGATTTCCAGTAATTAACTATATACGTTCCTGCCGGAGTGCCGCTGTTTTGAAGGTTATTGTAATTCATAGTAGGAGCATAGAGTGATAGGTTTACACCGAAACGATCAAAGTATATTCTGCCCGTAGCATGTATGTCCGACCATGTGCCATTACCATAAGCCTTAGTTCCAAAGCCATCATTAGTATGATAGGTAAATTGAGATACGCCCCAGTCATACCCGGCAAGCAGGTCAAGATGAGTGAATCGTATCACATGGATATTAACGGTTCCTCCTAAATCAACTGCACCGGCCGATGGTGTTGTATTGGTAACCTGGTTGTTCGTCATATAATAATTGTCGAACCTTGCTATAAGACCAAGGCCGAGCCAATTTAACACACCAACCTCTGCGGTGGCATTAAAATTGGACGCGGGCGTTGTACCATTTAGTGTTTGAGCTGAATTTTCAGAAGGATTGAAATAGTGCTGGTTGGTAACATTACCATCAACACCGTAGTTAGCACTGATTAAAAATGCGCCACTATAAAACGATTTTTGGGCATTTACAAATTGAGTCAGTGCTAAACCCAGTAAAAGGACACTTAGTTTTTTCATGACTTTTGTTGTATTGGTTGGGTATTTTTCTGTTTTTCATGCAAGTCTTAGTTTAATTCTGGAACCAAAGTTAGCCCCGTATATGGTCTGGCTGGCTAGTTTTCGATGAGAACTAATTATATAACGGTGAAATGGCAGGTTTTGATATAGTAAACCTATTATTCGGTTTCTTTCAGGGTAAAGTAAAAGGTGCTTCCCTTTCCTTCTGATGATTCAACCCAGATGTTGCCACCGTGCTTTTCAATTATTTTTTTACATATTGCCAGCCCAATACCCGTGCCATCATATTGTTCGCGTGTATGTAAACGCTGGAAGATTATGAAAATACGTTCATAATAGTCTTTAGAAATACCTATGCCATTATCAGTAACGGCTATTTGCCAAAACTTATCTTGTTTCGTTGCAGTTATATGAATTTCAGGAGGTGTTGAGTTTTTGTATTTGAGTCCGTTATCAATTATATTTTGAAATAACTGAACCATTTGTGAATGCTCAGCAGTAACAACAGGTAGTTTAGAGTCAACAATTATTTTTGCATCGTTCTCGGCTATACTGGTATGGAGGTTATTCTTTACAATGGATAGAATATCATTAAGATCTACATCACCAAAAGTATGCTGATTGTTTTCTAAACGAGAATAAGTAAGCATATCATCAATAAGCACATTCATTCGTTTGGCACCATCAACAGCAAAATCAATAAATATATTGGCGTCCGCGTCAAGTTTGTTTTTGTACCTTTCTTCAATAAGCTGCAGGTAGCTTGCTATTGTACGGAGTGGTTCGCGTAAGTCGTGTGAAACAGCATGGGCAAATGATCTCGATTCTTTATTTACTCCTTCCAGTTCCTGGGTTTTATCCAATAACTTTTTATTGGCTTCTTTCAGCTCTTCCTTTTGTTTTTCTAAAGCCTTTGTGCGCTCATTTACTTTTAGTTCCAGCGTTTGATTAGCTTCTTTCAGTTCTTCTTCTTTTTCTTTTCTTTCGTTGAGTGTGGTACTTAAAAACATCATTGTTATTGAAATGACGCACAAGAACACTTGCAATGAGATCAGTGATTGGTTTACTGTTCTTTCTATAAACGGGCCCGTTAAATGCATTGTGCTTATAATGGAGAAGATAGATATAGCAACAGATACAATAGATAGTTGCCTTTGGCTCATGCTGAATACGCACCAGGTAATAATAAAGAATATGAGAAATATTTTAGCCTTATTAGGCCATAATGGCAACCAATTGCCAAATACAGCTTCGAGGTAAATGGTAAGAATAACTGAAAGTAGTATTACCTGCATAATAGTTTGTATATCCCAATTTTTGCGTTTTGGTTTCCACCAGGCCAGTATTGCCGGTGTAACAATTATTATCCCCGATACATCACCCGTCCACCATGTGAACCAAACGGTATTGTATTCGTACCAGTTAATTATTCCACTTGATGCCAGCATTAATGGACCAATAATACTACTCACCAGGCACATAAATAATACTACAATAAAAAAGATCCCAAAATCTCTTGAGCGTCCTAAAATATGGTCGCATTTGAATTTCCTGATAAGATAATAACCGGTTAAAGCTTCGAGGGTGTTTCCGGCACTTATGCCACAGGAAGTAAGTAATATAGCAGGCAGGCTTCCTGCATGATGAATATTAAAAACCACAACATTAACCAGAAAGGCCCCAAGCAAAATACCGGGCCAAATATCTATGCCTAATAGCATTAAAGCACTAAATGCTATGCCTGAGGGCGGCCAAACCGGTGAGGCATTTGTATTACCTAATTCCATAAGCAATCCGAGCCTGGCTGCACAATAATAAATTGTAGCCACTGCCGCTATTGCAAACAAACGACGTGGCATTGAAGCACCTACCTGTAGCATATATAGTATCCTCCGTGTATAATTGTTTTTTAAGTGTTTGATTTAGGTTATATCGCTGGTAAACTCTTCTATTTTTAGTATTAAATGGTCATAGTCTATGGGTTTTGCAATAAAATAGGTTGCCCCCAGGCTATGGGCCTTTAGTATTAGATTTTCCTGATTGTATGATGAAATCAAAATGAGCGGAACTTTGCTGTAATAGAAATTCTTAAGCATTGATAAAAAGGTAAGCCCCGATATACAAGGCATAACAACATCACTTATTACGAGGTCAATTTGCTCATCTGACATTATTTTTAAAGCTTCAACAGCATCGGTAGTAGTAGAAACTTCATACTTCTTTTCTTCCAATTTTTTAGATATGGCAGCTAACATCATTTGGTCGTCATCAACAACTAAAATTTTCATCATAGCCTCCTTTTATTTGATCCGTGTAAGAATAAAAATAATTATAAAAAGTATAATTATAGTCACATTAACCATCAACATGCGGTTATTGTCTTTTTCACTTTTCTGGGCAGCTTCAATTTCATCGCATATCTGTTTTACCTCTTTACGTAATTTAAATGTGGCGCTTTCCCCTTTTTCTATAAAATCATAGGCCCCATACTTCAATGTATCCTTCATTATGGCGTGGTTATCTACACCCGATAACATAATGACTTCAGTTTCAGGGCTAACATGTTTTATCTTATTAAGCACCTGTATCCCATTCAAGGTGTTGTTTAATGAATAGTCAAGTATTATTATTTCGGGCAATTCATCAAGATATTTAATGCAATCTTCTCCGTTATCAAATGACCGGATATCTGCCCTTTCTTCCGATAAGAGATGCTTAAGCGATTCTACGAACATCATATCGTCATCAACAAGGAATATTTTAATTTTTGCAGGATTATTCATAGTTGTGCATATTATATATTCTTTAATTTCTCCTCAGCAATTGATTCAATGATATTTTTTAATGTTTCAAGCGCCTCAATATCTTTTATAACATAGGTGTGAGCACCCAATTTCAATGAATCGGTAACACCCTTAAGGGTTTCACGGCCCGATAGCATTACTACTTTTGTTTTGGGGCTCATCACTTTAACCTCTTTTAAGACTTCGAGTCCATTCATCTTATTAGGTAGCTCAGGGTTAAGATTAAAATCAAGTATTATTATATCCGGACAATGATGCATATTTTTAATGCATTCTTCTCCGCTGGTATAACAAAAGACCATGTGGTTGGTGTTTCGTTGTAAAAAGAAACCCAACGGGTATAAATAAGATGAATCATCATCAACAAGAAAGATACATACTTCCTTCCTTACCTCTTTTTTAATGGCCTTCTTTTTATATTTTGCACTGGTTTCCATTTTTATTATGCTCCAACTATGTTAAAGGGTAGGATATTATAATATTCTACTTAGAATATTTCCTGGTAAGTTCTATAATGCTCTACCGGCCTAATGCTCATTACAGGAATTTTAGAATGATTAACCACTTGCTTAGCCAGTGTGCCTAGAAAAGAGCCCGAAAGTGAAAGGCTTGACTCTACATGATCTGTCATTATTACCAACAGGTCAGCATTTACTTCATCAGCGTATTTCATTGCCTCTACAGCAACGTTGTGACCGGTAACAAGTTTCCTGACATAAGGCAACTCTACTTGTTTAATAACACTCTCAACCGCATCAAGTTTAAGGTTGAATTTTTTCTCTTCACTTTCTTCAAGATCTTCAAGTAATCCGAGTATATGAATTTTGGAGCCATATAACTTGGCTAATTCAATAACATAATCTACTTTTTGCCTTGAATGTACTGAATTGTCTATTGGCATTACAATATTAGTAAACCCTACATTTTTAGCGCTCGATTGTACTGTAATAACAGGGCAAGGTGCATGGTTTACAACTCTATGGGCATTGCTGCCTATTATTAATTCTTCAAAACCTTTAGCGCCATGGGTACCCATAACTATAAGATCAATATGCTGATCTTTGCCTGTTTGGCTTATACCTGATGCGGGTTGGCCATTATTGACCAGGGCTGTTACATTTATTTCATATTGATTTTCGAGGCTGGCGGCGAGGCGTTCCAGTTTTTCTGTTACGGCTTCTTGTATGCCTTCAAGATCTTTAACCATTATTTCCGGCTCATATTCGCTATAGGCATATTCAAATGATTCAACTATGTGAAGCAGGTATAAATGTGCTTTACTTAGTTTGGCAAGAAATGCTGCATGTTCTATTGCCAGCATACCGGTTTTTGAAAAATCGGTAGGGACCAGTATTCTTTTTATCTCAAATGTTTTCATAGTACTGTAGTTTTTGGGGTTTTGGCTTACTTTAATTTCTTTATCTGTAAGGTGAAAAGATTTTCCGAGTTTTTTTGCAATTTCCACAACATTGGTTACAGGTTTCGGGGTTGCTTTTAAAAGGTGGAATCCCAGGTGGCCTTTATGCAGAGCTGCCAAATCAAGAACCTGTTGTTCGGTTCTATCACCTTTAAGATTAGTCACCTGGGATTCGCCTTCTTTTCTATTTATTGCAACCGGAACTAATAAGTCAGAAGGCGCAGAAGCTTGTTTGGATAAGAATCCTCTTTCCCTGCTTTCTATTACCTCTGTTGAAGAGACGCCCCGGTAGCGGCGAGGTTGGGGTCCATATTTTAGCGTCTTTTTCATTTTAATTCTCTTCTTTACCAAATTTACGGATTCCGTTTGGTAATGTTTTACTTATTAGGCGAGCTGCATAAAAGTGTCGTTATATGTCATTTTGCTTTAGGTAAATATGCTTATTTAATGTCTCATCAAAACCCATGTAATAATGCTTATAAGTGTTGCCAGAATAAGTATACCGGTTACCATTACAACGCTCTGCTTATGTTCTGCCTTAGCTTCTTTATGGGCCATTATATTCAAAATACTATCGGTTACCTTACTTACTTGCTCAAATGCATCATCTTCCTTCTGTATATAATCATATACCCCTGCCTTTAAAAAATTCTGTGCAACAGCCTTGTCCCTGTTTCCCGTTATTACAATTACAGGTATCTCGGGGTCGTGTTTTTTTATGGCAAGATATGTTTGCATGCCATTTATACCGGGTAAGCCGTAATCAAGAATAACCACATCCGGGTTAAGGTTCAGGTTCTCAATGCATTCTTCACCTGTACTGAATTTTTTAATGTGGGCCGTAGTATCTTTTGAAAGCAGATAATCCATCATTAGCGAATGCATATCATTATCTTCCACAATAAAAACCTTGTTATCGCCGATCTCTTTTATGTGCTCTTTTGTGCTCATTGCGTAACGAATTAAAAGTAAGGGTATGATGAATGCTTCCATTAGAAATGCCCTAAGTAGTAATATATAATATCAATAAGAATGATTGCTACTATAGTAATGCCAAGTGCAACATTCCATTTCATGTAGTTCCTGTTCTCGCGGCCTGACTTGATGTTTTCTATTGCGTTTTTAATGATGTTTCTTATTCTTACAAAAGCACTTTCACTTTTAGCAACATATTCGTAAGCGCCATTCTTTATCGAGTCAATAGCTACCTGTAATTTATCCTGGCCTGAAAGCATGACCACTAAAATATCTCGGTAGTCAACTTTTTTAACTTCCTGAAGCACTTTCATGCCATCTATAGCTTGTGGGTGCTCATCGTCGTTTAAAATGTAATCGAGCACTATAATATCAGGTTTGCCATTTATGTTCTTCAGGCATTCTTCACCACTGGTGAATGTTGATATTTCAAGCCCTTTTTTAAATTCAGAGCTCAAAGCGTTTTTCAGCGACGAAAGAAACATCTTGTCATCGTCAACTAAGAAAACTGAAAAAGAATCTTGTGTTTTCATGGCTGCTGCTGTTTGGTTTTATGTAATTTACGCAGTGCCAGTGGTATTGTTACCGGTTTTCGGTCAACCTGCTAAATGGGCAGGTGAAAGAGGATAATAGTGATGTGGAAAAATTACTTTAAATGTTCAATTTCCTCCTTTAATTCTCCTATGGCCTCAGTGCATATGGTTTTAATGTGCAATATCATCCCAGGGAGCTCGTCAGTATTCTTTACTTCAGCGGCATAGTCTTCTACATTCTTTACGTCCTTTTCCAATTCTTTCAGGCCTACAAACATAATAGATGGTTTCATTTTATGGGCCACTTTGCTTAGTAGCTCCCAGTTATGATCATGCAGGTGTTTTTCCATGCGGTCAATGGCTTCGGGTGTTTGTTCAATGAACAGAGTGAGCATTTGCGAAATGAACTCATCACTGCCGTTAGCCAGTTTCTTCAGGTAGGTGAGGTTGGTGTGTTTGTGATGGCTGTTGGTTTCCATGGTATGTATTTCGTTACCGGCATTTGGCTTTCCATTGCCTTTTACATTTAATACGGTCATTATTTTCTGGTAAAGATTCTGAGGGTTAAAAGGCTTCGATACATAACCATTCATGCCTACTTTAAAACATTTTTCTTCTTCGCCTGAAATGGCATGCGCTGTCATTGCAACTATAGGGATGTTCGATTTCGGAGGTTTCATTTCCTCCCGTATATGCCTGGTGGCTTCATATCCATCCATTTCAGGCAATTGAATATCCATTAATACCAGGTCGAAATTCCCTTGCTCTATTTTCTCAACTCCTATAAGGCCATTATCTGCAACTTCTACTTTCCAACCCCAATCGGTCAATACTTTTTGCGCCAGTACCTGGTTAAGCGCATTATCTTCTACAAGTAATACATTTAAGTTCTTTATAGTATCGGGCTCATTTGTTTTTAAATCAAGCTTTTTAGCCGATCCCGGTTTCAAATTCTTCCTGTATATAAGGTTAAAGCTAAATACAGATCCTTTGTTTGCTTCACTTGTAACTTTTACTTCACCTCCCTGCAACTCTATTAATTGTTTTACTATGGCAAGCCCCAGGCCGGTTCCTCCATATTTACGGGTAGTGTCGTAGGTAGCTTGTGTAAAAGCATCAAATATTTTTGGCAATTTATCTGCTGAAATTCCAATGCCGGTATCAGAGACGGAGAATTTAAGATTCACACTGTCCTCACTATCTGAAGCCAGATCAACGCTTATCTTAACTTCTCCCTTTTGAGTGAACTTAATAGCATTCCCTACCAGGTTAAGTAATATCTGGTTCAATCGTGTAGGATCGCCAAGAAGCCTGTCGGGTACATTTTTATCAATTGATTTTGAAAGCTTTATGTTCTTCTCGATGGATTTTGGCAGCATTAATTCAGTTAATGTAGAAACTACCTGTGATATACTAAACTCGATCTGCTCAAATTGTATCCTTCCCGATTGCATTTTTGAAAAATCAAGAATATCATTAATGATAACTATCAGATTCTCTCCCGATGTTTTTATAGCATCAATATATTGTTTTTGATCCTGGGCTAATTGTGTTTTTAATATCAGGTCAGTAAAACCAACTATGGCATTCATAGGTGTACGTATCTCATGGCTCATGTTAGCCAAAAATTGTTCTTTAACACGTACCGATTCTTCGAGTTGTTTTTTCGCCTTCATAAGCTCGCTTAAGGCTTTATTGCCTTTCATAAGCGAATGTTCAGCTATCTGGTTAGCATGCAACAGGTCCTCTTCCATTTGCTTGCGCAACGTAATATCAGAGTCAATTGCAATGATCCGCTTTACATTTCCATTTTTTGTCACTACTGGTGTTAGAGTAGTAATGGTCCAGTATTCCTTACCATGCTTTGAGAAATTCTTGCTTTCATAAGTAATAGGCATCTTTTCGTTTACAACTCTTTTATAGTAGCTTGCATTTTCTGAAATACCGGTTTCAGCCCCATGCCTTAATGACTCTCCGTGTGAACCTTTAACTTCCTCTAATTTATAACCCGTAAGGGCAGTAAACCCTTCATTAACCCATTCTATATTTCCATGTTCATTGGCAATTATAACTGAGTTGAAGGATTTTGTGGCAGCGGTAGCAAGTTTTTCCATCTCTTCTTCCTGCACCCTGTCGGTCGCATCTTGCCCCGTACCGGCAATTTTTACTACCTCGCCTTTGTCATTTTTAATTACTTCACCGCCAGAGTATAGAGTCCGTACTGCTCCATCTTTACGAATAATGCGATATGTAAAGGTTATTTGATTTGCATTTTTTGCAATATCCTGTAATATACTTTTTACATAATCTCTATCATCAGGATGGGTGTAGGCAAACAGTGATTCGGGCGATAATTCTTCTTCCCCTGGCTTCATACCATGTATGCGATAGAATTCATCAGACCAGCTTACTGTTTTATTTACAATATCCCACTCCCAACTACCAATGTGTGCTAATTTCTGGGCTTCTGCCAGTTTCTGTTTTTCTAAATAAAGTGCATTTGTTTTTTCAGCAAGGGTTTGCAATAGCTTATGCCGTTCAATACTATAGTTTATAGAACGTTGCAAGTCTCTGCCCTTAATCTTCCCTTTTAAAAGAAAATCCTGTGCACCCATTTTTACTGCATCAACACCTACGGTCTCATCTTCAATACCTGTAAGAACTATTATAGGTATATCGGGCGCCTTACTATGCAGCTTATTAAATGTATCAAGGCCCCAGCTATCGGGTAATGAAAGGTCGAGGATGATTACATCGAATAAGGTCTTTTGCATTTGCTCAAAACCTTTTACCAAAGAATCGGCAGCAACTAAAATGGCCTTATTGGCATAAACGCCTTTCAGGAAAATGCTTACCAGTTCACTATCGGCCGGATTATCTTCTATCAGTAATATGTTAACCTTGCCATCCATTTAGTTCAGGCTGCTTTAATAGTGAAATAAAACTTCGAACCTTTACCCGGCTCCGATTCAACCCATATTTTACCGCCATGTCGCTCTACAATTTTTTTACAGATACTTAACCCAATACCAGTTCCCGGGTATTTGTCACGACTGTTAAGTCTCTGAAATATAACAAATATTTTTTCAGCATATTCATCTTTTATTCCAATACCATTATCTTCCACCCCGAATATATACTCACCATTTTTTCGTTTACTTGTTATTTTTATTTCAGGTTTTTTGTCATCCCTGAATTTTATGGCATTGCCAATCAGGTTCTGAAACAATTGGGTAATCAAAACAACATCGCCATAAATTTTGGGCAACCCATTATATTTAATAGTGGCATTAGCTTCTTTAATCTGGTCTTTCATATCAAGCTGAATCTCCTTCATCAGGTCAGTAAGTTCCATCCATTCAAATGGCTTTACCCTGTTAACGCGTGAATATTCGAGAAGGCTGTTTATCAATGTCCGCATCCGTTTGCTTCCGTCAACGGCAAAATCAATAAACTCATTTGCATCACTATCAAGCTTGTCTTTATACCGGCTTGCAAGTAATTGTACATAACTGCTGATTGTTCGCAAGGGTTCTTGCAGATCATGGGAAGCTACGTAGGCAAATTGTTCCAGTTCGGAGTTAGAGCGTTCCAGTTCTTTTGTTTTTTGTTCCAGCGCCAGTTGGGCGTTTCTAATATCTGTAATATCTTCCGATATCCCCAGCAGATAAATAGCTCTGCCGGCAGGGCTTAATATGGGTATTTTTTTAGTGTGCAGCCATCTTTGCCCTTGTTTTGTATCAATAGGCTCTTCAGGTACGTCAACAATATCATTCTGGCGTAAAACTGCATTATCTTTTTCTGTAAAAAAGTCGGCTTGGTCTTTAGGAAAGAAATCATAATCGTTTTTACCTATCAACTCTTTTTTAGTATGCCCCAAAAGCTTTTCGCCGGCTTTATTAAAGCGGACAAATCTCAAATCCTGGGCATCTTTTACAAATACCATATTAGGTATATTCTCGAGCACTGAATCAAGGAAATTATTAACTGATTTTAATTCCTGCTCGGCAAATTTCTGATCTCTTATATCGCGCGATATGGTTGAGAAGAATTCTACCTCGCCATTTGCATTTTTGTGCGACATGAGTATCATAGAAACAGGTATCTCTTTACCCTTGCGATCTAGGAAGGCTACTTCCCCTTTCCAAACCCCATTCTGTGCAGCTGTTGGCATCGCTTCATCTTTCAGTATTTTGTTTGCCCATGCAGGATGTACATCATCTATTTTATATGTGGTAACATCTTCTTCTTTGCCAATACCGGTCATTTTGCGGCCCAACTGGTTAATGTACATAATATGCCTTCCCTTTGCTTCAGCGTATCCTATAAAGTCTGAACTAGCTTCAACAATATCTATTAAGCGTTGCTTAAAACCTTCCGATTGGGTTAATTGCTCTTCGGTTGTTTTTTGAATTTTAAATAACATTTGTACCGCTTCATTTTCGGCACTTGTAAAATATTCTTCTATTTCGTGAACTATGGAAATAGATTCTTTAATATCGTTTGAAAAGTCGGGGATGAATTTGAAAATGGCATTTTTTTGAGCAGCATATATCAAAACAAGATCAGAAGGTAGGATGTCATTTTTCTTGAGCCAGGGTATGGGTATCTTACCTTCTTCCCACATCTTCAGGCTTTGCCTTGCATTATCAAGTGCAGTGCCGTTTTCAAGCGAGAGTAGGAATCTACCCATGCTTTCGGCAGTTAAGGTAAGTGTATTTTCATCAGAAAGGTCTTTGATGATTCCTCTTTCAATTACGAGCTTAACAATAGGAATATCTAACCTTTTTATTTCGGCAATATAATATTTCGAGAAATCGATAAGCCTCGTTTCTCGTAAGTATCTTGTGTAGTCTTTCAGGGTTTTCATAATGGAAAATTGTGCTACTGTTCTTTTTTTGGTAATTTTACAATAGTCAACCAGAATTCTTCAATTGAGCGTACCACATTGATGAACTGGCTTAGGTCAACCGGCTTCATTATATAGCAGTTGGCATGATGGGCATAGGTATTTAAAATATCCTGTTCGGCCGCTGAGGTGGTTAGTATTATTACCGGAATGAATTTCAGCATCGGGTCATTCTTGATATCCGCCAGTACAGCTCGGCCATCCTTTTTAGGAAGATTTAGATCCAGTAACACAAGGTCGGGGGTTTCAGCCGTAGAGTATTTGCCCAGTTTCCTCAGGTAAACCATGGCTTCTTCTCCATCCATTACTACGTTCAGCGTATTACGTATCCTGCCTTCTTTAAATACTTCCTGCGTAAGCCTTATATCGGCCGGATTATCTTCAACAAGTAATATGTTTATCGGCTTTATCGTCTTATAACTATTCATGGTAAAGTATTTAATTAGTTAAGATTCGTTGCCGGGTTATATTTCTCCGGAGAAATATAAAATACTCATACCCAATAAATTGCTGTGTATTCCTATTCTCCATGACTCTGATCTTTTTAAACCAATAACTCAGCCGTCTCTAAGTTATTTCATGTAGATAGATGAACCCCAGGGTTTTCGGTGAACCGGGCTAAAGAACCTTTAAATACCTGAAAACCGTGGGTGAAACTAATTTTACCTATTGCAGGGTATTTAACCTTTTAATAAAGTTCTCTTTATATAAAGCACCTACCGGAATAGATACATCATTTATAAAAATGGTAGTATCCTCAACTTTTTTAATATTATCAACCTGCACAATATAAGAGCGATGCACACGTACAAACTTATCGACAGGTAGTTTGCCTTCAAGTGATTTGAGCGTTGCATGCAGAATAAAACGCTGGTCTTTAGTGTGTATGGTAATGTAGTCGCCAAGTGCTTCTATCCATAATATATCTTTAACCGGAACTTTATTAAGTACAGAATCTTTCTTAATAAAGAAATAATCCTGCCCGGCACTTACCTGGTCATCAGAACCGATGCCATCTTTAATTTTGGCCATGGCCTTTAAAAAGCGCGGAAGCGTGACTGGCTTTATAAGGTAATCCACCACATTAAGATCGAATGCGTCAAGAGCATATTCTTTATGCGATGTGGTTAGTATTACCTGGGGCCTGCTGTCGAGTGCCTTGAGCATTTCCATACCGGTCATACCCGGCATTTCAATATCAAGGAAAAGAACATCTACTTCTTCCTTTTTTAATGTATTCATTGCATCTAATGGAGTGGAGCAGGTTTTAAGTACCGTAAGGTAATCAAGTTGCTTGGCCATTTGTGTTAACACAGTTCTAGATGCGTCGTCGTCGTCAACTATTATGCAATTCATTGGATGGGGGTTTAGGTTAATTTCTACTGCCAATGATACAAAAAGTTACAAATAAAGCCAACAATGTTTCGGTAAATGGATATTTTTTGTGGCTCAATAGAGGTTAATATATGGTGTATATGTATAATTAGTAGGTATAAATACTTAAATTATATTTTAACATGGCTTTTGTAACTTTCAGTTACTTAAGGAGTATAAGGATACGAAGAATCATCTTTTCAGTAACGAATGATGAAAATAAATCCCAAGCAGTGTTTATTAATATTAAAACGTTTTTTAGGTTAGCAACCTGAAATTTGTAATTCTTGTAATAATTCCCCATTAAAGTACAAGATGAGAGGTTTTTTGTTTTTCAAATGGTTAAAGAATGTATCGCTTACCAAGAAGCTATACTTTGTAGTAAGCATAATGGCGCTTCTTATTGCTATTGAGCTATTCACTCTTTCTTTCATGATACATACCTTATCTTCAACCAGGGCCCTGGTTGAAGCTGAAGGCTTATGGTCGAAGGCACAAAAAGATGCCGTATATAGCCTTACGAAATATGGTTATACACATAATGAAAAAGATTACCAGCAATATTTGAAGTTGCTTGCTGTTCCAATGGGCGACAGGAAGTCAAGGCTTGAATTGTTAAAGCCTAATCCTAATTTAGATACCGTATGGAAGGGGTTCCTGGAGGGAAACATAAATAATGGCGATATACATGGGGTAATAAAACTTCTGACCCGGTTTCACAATATTTCCTATATACGCGATGCAATATCTATTTGGACACGAGGTGATTATTTCCTGGATATGTTGCAATATTTGGGCGATAGGCTGCATACCCAAGTGTATTATGGTAACACTTCATTAGAAAAGATCAACCAAACCCAGGAGCAGATATACCAGTTAAATGAAAAGCTAACGGTACTGGAAAATGAATTTTCTTCTACGCTTGGTGAAGGCTCAAGGTGGATTGAGGGGCTGATATTAAAAGTACTTTTCTCAATAGCTATAACTGTTGAGTTTACCGGTTTATTTCTTACAATATCTGTCAGCAGGGCAATTTCAAAAGGTATTAATGAAATAATGGGTGTTGCTCAAACAGTTGCCCATTCTGATTTTACCAGCAGGGCTAAGGTTTTTTCAAACGACGAGATTGGACTTTTGGCAGGATCATTTAATACCATGATTGACGATTTGCAAAAGAAGATCGGTGAAGAGAAACAAGCGGAGATAGCTCTGAGAAACCAGAAGGACTTATATGAAACCTTGTTGAAAACAGAAAGCGAAATGGGTGAAGGAGTATCTATTACTGAAGGGCAAAAAATAATCTATGCAAATGAGGCAGTTTGTAAAATATATGGTTATAGCATCGAAGAAATACTTGCCTTCCCTTCATTTTTAAGTATTGTTCCCGATGATGAAAAGCCTTTACTTATTGAGAAACTCAGACAGCGGATAAGTGGTGAAAGGAATCAAAGCTCCGGTGAGACTAAGATAACCAGAAAAGACGGAAAGATAGTTGACCTGGAATACACAGTACGTAACATAGAGGTAGATGGGCGTGTTCAAATGCTTTCTATTATTCGGGACGTTACAGAGAAAAAACAAAATGAAGAACAACTACGCAGAGAGAAAGAACGGGCTGAAACGGCTGAAATTGCCAGAAGGATAGGAGAACAGTTCCTGGCTAACATGAGCCATGAGATACGTACACCTATGAACGCTATTGTAGGTTTTACAGATATTATGCTTAAAACACCCCTGACTCCTGAACAAAATCAATACCTTGAAGCTATTAAAATGTCGGGCGATAATTTATTGGTAATTATTAACGATATACTTGATTTTTCAAGGATTCGTTCAGGTAAAATACCTATTGAGAACAGAGGTTTTAAGTTATCTCAAATTGTTGATATATGTGTAGATATGATGCTTCCTAAAGCTGTAGAAAAGGGAATAAAGCTTTCTGCCCATATTGAAAAAGCTATACCGGATGAATTAATTGGCGATTCTACAAGATTGAACCAGGTACTGATCAATTTGACTGCCAATGCAATAAAATTTACTACTAAGGGCGAGGTTACCATAAATGTAAAATTGCTGTCGGAAGTGAAGGATGACATAGAACTTGAAGTAGCAGTGAAAGATACAGGCATTGGGATACCTAAAGATAAACTGACAACCATATTTGATGCTTTTACACAAGCTAACAATGATACTGCACGGAGATTTGGGGGTACAGGCCTGGGCTTATCAATAGTTAAGCAACTTGCAGAACTACAGGGCGGCAGTGTAGCAGTTTCGAGTGAAGAGGGTAAGGGTTCGTGTTTTTATTTCCGCATAAAATATAAAAAGAGTAAGGTAGCGTTAAGAAATATTCCTGTAAATAAAGAAGAGAGTAAGAGAAAAATAAAAAAACTACATGTGCTTTTAGTTGAAGATAATGCCATGAACCAATTACTGGCAAAAAAAGTTTTAAGTGATTGGGGCTGGAGTATAGATGTGGTTGAAAACGGAGTGGAAGCGATTGAGAAACTGAGCAGTACAGATTTTGATGTAATATTAATGGATATACAAATGCCTGAGATGGATGGTTATGAAGCAACCCGCCAGATAAGAAATAATTTCCCGATGCCTAAATGTAATACACCAATTATGGCAATGACGGCACATGTTATGCAAAGTGAAGAAGAAAGATGTTATAATGCCGGTATGAATGGCTATATATCGAAACCGTTTGATACACATACGCTATACACTAAAATAGCTGATGTCATTAGAAGCGCAAATTAAAACCCCGGCTGAAATTGCCGGGGTTTTAGGGGGATTAGTAATTAGCAGATGCTTATATTTTGAAATTTACGCCTATGGCAAGAGTAGTGTAGCCATATCCAAGTTCTCCCCAAATACCCACTGTATTGCTTAAATAGTACCTTGCTCCCACAAATAAACCAAGGGCCGCATAATTTGGATATGAGGCGCTATAATAAACATAGCCAGGGTTACCGGGGTGCATATAATCGGGATTGTTTGTACTGAAAGTGTGATTTAAAAAATAATAACCAAGCATTAGGCCGGCATAAGGGTCAAACTTTGGAGCATCGGTGATATTGAGGTGGTAAGCGCTCCGAAAACCTAATATCCAGTATGCCCAGGTATCTGTATAGTTATACCCATCACTTCCAATGTAATTATCGCTTATGCCTTTATAAGAGAATAATGCACCCAGGCTTATTGTACCCGGGCCAATATTTCCAAACGTTCCATTTTCATAAGACAAAATGAAATTAGGTGTTTCATAATAGCCTCCACCCCAGTAACTATAATAACCGCCCACCCCAACACCGGCATTAATAACATTTGTGCCTTTTGAAAAGGCCCAGGTTGTTGGCGGGGTTGTTGTAACCGGTTGTGGTGCTGTTTCCTGCCCAAACGAAGCAGTAGATATGCTTGTGAGTAGTGTTAGAACTAACAAGATGATATTTCCTTTTGTTTTCATAGCTGTAAGATTTAAAGTGTTATTACTATAATTCTGTTAACTATTTCAGATGCTAAAGGTATTTGATGAAATAGGCGATTTGTGCTCATTTTCGACAAACACGATTTTGTGTTGCTTGAGAAAACTATATCTGAAGATAAATACATAATTAACCAAGTATTTATTGATTATTTTCTTACCGATTCATTTAGCTTGTTTGAATAATATTTTATTGTGCCTACAGAAATTCTGCAATAAAGCGGAAGCAATAGAATTACCTTTCGTAAAAGTTGAGAAATATAACAGTAAAAGAAATGTTTAAACGTAAATGACATGATCACAAAGAAAATAGCCTTATTTGGTACAAACGGAAAAGTAGTAAAAAGGGTTGCTGAAGAAGCTTTGAAGAGAGGGCATATGGTTACTACTATAGTAGCCGATCCGGGTGAAATAAAATTAAAGCACCCAAAATTCAAAGCTATTGCTGGTAACCTTATGAATAAAGAGGAGGTAAGCAAATGCTCAAAGGGACATGATGTTATAATATGTTTGCATGAGCCCTTATTGACCCGTCCCAAAGGCCATGTAAGGGCGAATCGTTCTATTATTGAAGGAGCTAAGAAAGCAGGCATACAGCGAATAGTATCATTGGGGCACCCCGTATCATTAAAAATTGGAGGTTCAACAGGCTTTTTTGACCTATGCGATTTGTGGGAGCCGGTAGCCGAAGCTGAAAATGAGACACTAAAATTGTTTAAAAATGAGCGTGGTTTGCATTGGGGTTATTTACATTCGGTTGATCTGAGCCCTTCATACAAAACAGATAAATATTCTATTACGGATGAGGTGCTGTTAAGTAACCCTGATGGTAAAAGTAAATTAGCAATAACCAAACTTACCGAAGCCTTGCTTGATGAAGCCGAAAAAACAGAATATGTATGGGAAGAAAGCGAAACACCTATGTAGTTTTTTAACCTTTAATAATAAATGCTATGAAAAATTATTTTAAAATACTGGTTGCATCAGATTATTCAAAGGCAGGTGTAAATGCTGAACATTATGCTATTCAACTGGCTAAGGAAACAAATTCAATACTTACTTTTTTTCATGTGTTTGAAGAGCCATATTATTTAAGGGAACAGATAAATGAATTTGAAATACTGAATGAAAACCCAGTGAAACAGGAAGCCGAGGACTTAAGACAGCATATAGCAGATATATATATATCAATGGGTATGAACCCTCAGAAGGAAGAATACCATTGTATTGTGAGGCAAGGGTTTATGGCAAATGAGTTATATATGGAAGCCGAAAGTAGTAATGTGGATTTTATTATTGCCGGGACCCATGAGGCTGATTTTTTACAGTCGGTTATTGAAGGAAGCCATACCTGGGAGTTGATAAAAAATTCTGAAGTACCTGTACTGGCTATTCCCGAGAACACTAAATATGAAAATATAAAACATATAGTTTTTGCAACGGAATACCGTAAAGGCGAATTACCGGTTATTAATTTTTTGGCAAGTATTGCAAAGCAACTGGATGCAGAACTTACTATCCTTCATATATATAACGATGTGTTTTCAAAAGAGTTTGAACGTGATATATTTGACAGGTTTAAAAGAGAAGTGAAAACTCTCATTGATTATGACAGACTATCAATAGTATTAATACATAATAATGACCTGGTAGAAGGGTTGAATAGTTTTTGCGCCAGTGTAAATGCAAACTGGCTGGTAATGTCTCATGAAAAGACAGTATTTTTTGTGAGCCTGTTCAATCCGCCGAGTGTTACAAAAAAGATGAGCCTTCATACCCAGGTTCCCCTTCTGGCAGTACCCGATAGTTACAAGCCACAACATGAGACCGGTAAAAGGTTACAAGGCAATGGGGATATAAAAAATGCAGATATGTATAAAGATTTTTTTGCTGATGCCTGAAATTTATATCTCCAAAGCAGAAATTCAATTCAGCAGAATTAGTATAAAAGAGTATGATCAGTTCATATTCATCTTCTTTGATATTTTTATCTTGTTTACATATTCTTTAACAATTCCCCAGGCATTTTCATTGCTGGCCATTATCAGGGCAATAAGTGCAAGCCCTTCTTCATGATTTGATGAGCGAAAGTGGATACCCTCTTTATCTAGATTTATTACCATCCACATTTCTGAATCCCTGATCATTTTACCAATGTCTTCGGGCTTATGTTCATTTTTTTCTGCTTTTGTTTTCATCTGTTCTTAAATATTTAGTTCCAGCTCCATTTTTGTCGGTACTACTCTCATTATTGCGGTATCAAACAGAACAGGTGCGAAGTTTTTTATAGGTACCAGGGTTTCTCCTGCAGGGGTTGCCAATATCATATTCTCTTGTTTATCTATTCTGCCTGTCCTTTTATCAGGTTCCAGGCTTGAAGAATATACATACCCCCAGTTAAGATAGCTCTCGCGTTGAAAAAGCTTCAGGGCTTCCCGTTGTGCCAATGCAACAGATTTCCATGAATCATAAAATTCCATAGTGTTTTCTATAGGGCGATAGACCGGGTGTCCTATTATCAGTATTTTACCGATCCCGGCTTTTTTGGCACCTTCAATAACCGACCCAACTGCTTTTATATGTTCATTTGGGTTTATTGGTGATGGCTCATTCACCCCTATTACTGTATGATGGCCTTTTACAAGGCTTGCTATATCTTCCTTATTCATCATATGACCCCATTTTACTGTTAGATCGAGATGTTTTATGGTTACTCTGCTTACATCATAAACAATTGCAGTAACCCTGTGTTTTCTCTTCAAGGATTCGGTTATCAGGTCATTGCCTGTTCTTCCACCGGCACCAAATAATATCACTTTCTGCCTGTTCATGGTGTTTTTAAGTTTTTGGTTAGGTATTTGTGCTTTTTAATTAAGAATAAATAACTCTACTTGCCGGCAAGTTAATTGTGCAAACTAATTTCTTTATTATTTTTTCTATCAGTTACAAAAAAGCGGGACTAAACCTGTAAAAAACTTCGGTGAAAAATCAGGAAATGACGAAGATGCCTGAGCCTTTACCGTGGACAAATGAAAAATCCTCCCTGGTTGCTCATTGCCAATTACTATGGGGGTAAATTGAAATTTACTGGCACAGGGAGGACTCACAAAAAGAGATCTATGAAAGAATCTCGGATGCAATGTAGATGCAAAATATTTTGCATTATGTACAAATTCTATAAAAACTATAAATAGCCCGTTGAGCGGAATAAAATCATCGGTGAAGGTGTAATATAAGTTGAAATTGTTGTGTTTATTGAATGTTTGAACGGTATAGGCATATACCAGGAAGTGTTAACTAACGTTAATTTGAATAGTAATTGCTGAATGCGTTACTAGCTTTGAAATGATGAGAAACTGTTAAACTAAAATTCAACCCCATGAAAACAAAAGCATGTATAGTAGTTGCAGCACTGGTGTTAGCAGGCTGTAATAATTCTCAAAGAGAACAGGCTCTTAAAGACCTGAGTGAAAAAGATTCTGCAATGGCAGCAGAAGCCCACAGAAAAGATTCTTCAATTTTATCGTATATACGTTCACTGAATGATATACAGGATAATATTGACAGTATCAAACACAGAGAGAAGATCCTGTCTTTGAAAACGGAAAATTCTTCAGTAAGCAATAATGCGGTGGCAGATATAAGAAGTATAGATAAGCTGATATTAAAAGACAATAAAGAAATTGCCTTACTTGAAGCGAAGATCAAAAAAATGGATGTGAAAGATGTGAACATGGAAAAAATGGTGGCTCATTTAACAAGCGAGCTTGCTGAGAAAGATAGTGCTATGGTTGCATTGCAATTTAGACTCTCGGCTGCTAATGTATCTATTGAAACCATTTCACAACAGTTCAATGACAGTATGGCAAGTATGAATGTTGAGAGAGCATTGAATAATTCGTTGGTGAATGATATGAATACTGTTTATTATGCCGTTGGCACTATGAAGGAATTAAAAAACTACGGAGTAATAGACAAGAAGGGTGGTATTATAGGAATTGGCAGAACAACGAAATTAAAAGACAACCTAAATACCAATTACTTCACTAAGGCCGATAAGACAAAGTTGAGTTCAATACCGCTTTACTCTAAATTCAATAAGGTAGTTACCGAACAACCCGGTACAGCCTTTAAGGTTGAAGGCAGTACAAAATCAGATTCGCTGCTGATTACCGATGCAAATACATTTTGGAGCCAGAGTAAGTATTTGGTTGTAGTGGTTAAGTAGGTGGTTAATGCTCAGGTTCCAATTTCCTTCTGCCTCTCTGTAATGGAGAGGTGGAAGGTTTTTTTATTGTTCTTTTGGAAAAGGATTATTTTGAGACTCCTGTAGTGATCCCGGCGGGAACACTGTAACTGCTTTCAATTTCTTCGCATTTCTTCAAACATCAGTGGAATTAACCAAATTTAGAAATAGCCAATGTAAAATAAAGTAACAAAAAGTAGTCGAATGTAAATATTGTTTACCCTAATGTTTACCCTGAATCATTATTTTTCCTTACTTTGCATTATTATTCTTAATATCCCTTATATGTCAAGCGTAGCAATAGTTTTCAGGAAAGATAAACTCAACAAAAAGAGCCAAGCACCTATACATTTCCGCATTATCAAAGATAGGAAAATTAATTATATCGCATCCGGCATAATGCTAAATGAAAAATATTGGGATTATAAGAAGATTAAAGTTAAGCCATCATATACTAACAGTGCAAGGGTAAATAACTTTCTTTCAAAAAAGTATTCTGAGCTTAATGACCAAGTACTCGAGCATGAAACCAATCATAAATCTTTATCCGTCCATAATCTGAAGGAAAAAATATATGGCAAAAAGCCTACTGACTTCTTTTCGTTTGCTAATAGGATCATTCAAATGTATTTAGATGAGGGTAAAGTAACCACGCATGATAGGGCCCAATCTATAATAAACAAGTTGATTGCTTATATGAAGGGTAGGAGCCTTACATTTCAAGATATTACTCCTGAGTTCATAGGTAAGTATGAGGAATATTTAAGAAAGACTCTTAGTAACCGAACAAATACTATTCATCAGAATTTGAAGTTTTTGAGGAAATTATTTAATGATGCATATCGAGGGGGCTATATTGAGCACCAACAAATTCCATTTTTAAAATATCAATTAAAGCAAGAGAAAACACAAAGACATTATCTTACTGAAAAAGAATTAGATTTAATTGAAAATATTAGCCTGGAACCCGGTACAAGGCTTGAACTCCATCGGGATATGTTTGTTTTTGCTGCATATGCAGGTGGATTACGCATTTCAGATGTACTACAGCTACGTTGGGTAAATTACGATGGAGAACATATTCACATAAGTGTTAAGAAAACAGGGCAACAATTATCCATCAAATTGCCCAATAAAGCCATTACTATTATAAAAAGGTACATGCCTAAAAAAGCTTTACCCAAGGAATTTATTTTTCCTATGTTACATTCTGGTTTAAATATTGATGATGTCAGAGCTATTGATAGAGAAATATCTAACTCCACAGCGTTCATTAATAAAAACCTTAAAATAATTTCTAAACGGGCAGGTGTAAGTAAATCTGTAAGCTTTCATGTTAGCAGGCATACATGGGCGACTCTTGCTTTGAAGAAAGGAATTTCAATTGATAAGGTGTCGAAACTCATGGGTCATGCTGCTATTAAGGAAACGCAGATTTATGCTAAAATACTTAGCCAGGAACTTGATAAAGCAATGGAGGTGTTTAATTCATAATTTCTTGAATACGCACCAATGGGAAAAAGTAGATACAAAGGCAAAAAAGATACTCTGGATATTATTCATAAATGGCATGAGTTTGGTCAAACTATCTCAAAGGATAAACCCGGTATTGATTCAATTAAACTCAAATCATTATCAATGCCAAATAAGTTTAGTTCATTATTTATTGACCTTCAACACTATGGGAAATTGGGTAATGATATAAAAGCTACAACTTATTTCCCAGAGCACTATTATATCCCTAAACAACTCCATGCTTCCCTAATTAGTTTATTTCAAGGACTGAATTTAAAAGAGGAATTGCAGCCTATTCTGTTAATGGCATTTGCCAGTATGGCCACTGCTGCGGCAAATGCACCAAAATTTGAGTTGTTTTTGAAGCAAACAAAACAACAGAAAAATGATGTCATGAGTTTATTAGGGATGTTGGACGATTTGAAATTGAATAAGAAAAAAATATGTTCAATCCACTTTAAATACCATGATATTATTAATGGAAATTCAAGCAAGAAGCATTCTCCTTTTACTATCAGTGGCGCGTTACCGGCAGATTTTTTCCAATCCATATTAGCATTTTATGAGCAAACGCCGTTATATGGTATGTATAAAAATATTAAAGATTTTGAATCTTCCGGGAAGAATTTCGACCCGCCGCAATCATTGAAAAGTAAGAATAAGAAGAGTGATTATTATGCACAAGGGTTAATGTTATTTTTATTAAAATTTCATATAAAAGGTATAAGTATTGCAAATACTGAACCTTTTGATGACCCTCGGCTTCGCTGGCCTGATTTTTCAGCGGACGAATTAAAGAAATTTAAAATAGAGGATTTATATCTGTTTGTCGGGAAGATGCTTGAACTATCTGGTTTAATAGAATACAAACCTAAAAAAGAGGAAGCCGCCTTAAAGGATTTGAGAATTGAGGATGATCGTCTTATTGAAAGAATAAGAAAAAGATGGGCAAATAAACCAGAAACTCCTAAATTCTCATTTGGCCTTATACTCCCAGCCTCTCAAGTAAAGAAATAATTTTAGCGGAAAATTGCCACAGCAAATTTTTTTAACCTTTTTCCGTTAAGAAGATTTCTCTAATGCGGAATTTTGCTTTCATAATACACAAGTATGGAAGCAATTATATTACCAAAGGAAGCATACGAGGCAATATTGACGAAGCTGGATGCAATCACAAGTAAACTTTCAGAGGGGGATAAACCCCCACAGGAAACTTGGTTAACTAATGCCGAGTGCTGTAAATTACTTAAAGTAAGTAGCCGAACCCTACAAAATTATCGGGATAACGGAATACTACCATTTTCTCAAAGTCAAAATAAGATTTACTACAAGCTTAGTGATATAGAAGCTTATCTAAATAACCATTACATAAAAGGAAGGTGAACTATGGAGCAATTAAATGGCAACGGTTCCTTATTGGAGCTTATTGAAGATGCCTCACAAAGCATAAATAACCTTGCAAAGGAAAAGGAACAAAGTAAGTGGAGAACAGGAACCGAGCTAATGCAAGCAGGTATAGAAAGTATCCCATGTCTTGTCGAGCCGCTAATTCCCAAAACAGGTATTGCAATATTTGGAGGTAGTTCCGATACAGGGAAGTCCACCTTTCTAAGATTGTTAGTTATTGCTATTGTGAGTGGAGCAGATAGTTTTTTAGGCTGGAAATTATGCACCACGTACAAGCGGGCCTTATTCATTGCGACCGAAGACGACGAAAATGCCATAAAGTATCTTATTAAGAAACAGGCAGCCAACTGCCCCCCGGATAAATTAAAAGAATTGTATTATTTATTTGACTATGACCCGGCTACACTTGTTGATGAATGCAAGAAATTTGCGGAACAGAAACCTGTTGACCTGATTGTAGTCGATTGCTTTTCGGATGCATTCGGCGGTAAATTAATGGATACCAATGATGTAAGGCGTTATCTGAATTTATACAAGCCGTTATCTGAAAACTGTACAGTAATATTTCTACACCATACAGGGAAGAGAACTGAAAACTATGAGCCGAATAAGAATAATCTGTTAAGCGGTCAGGGATTAGAAGCAAAAGCCAGGTTGGTAATCGAGCTGCGATTAGATCATATTAACCCCCGCCTGCGACATTTATGTATTACAAAAGGAAATTACCTGAGCAGTAGTTTCAAAAGGGAAAGCTTTGAATTAGATTTTGATGAAAACAACTTCACTTTTACAAATACAGGCCGCCGTATACCATTCGTAGATTTAGTGAGGGAGCAAAATGATGAAGGCAAGAGTAAGTATTTGCAGGCAAGTGAACTGAGGGCACAAGGTAAGAGCTTCGAGGAAATTGCACCTTTAGTTGGCTACACAGGTAAGGGATCTGTTTCCAAGTTGTTTAAGAAGGCGAAACAGAAGGGCTGGGATAAATCTAATATAGATAGCGTTTCCAGTGAGGAAACGGAGGAAACCAAAGAGGAAACACCCATTTAATATTGAGGGATGAAGGGGTTAAGTTAATCGGAAGTCTGTAGGATAGTACTACCGTTTCCTGTTTCAGTGCCCTTAGGTAAATAGAAACTGGAAACCATGTAAAAACAAAAATGAAAAAGGATTGCAGATATGAACTTATGAGGGGCAGTAAAAAGGAATTATGCCCACAATGTGATGGTGGCTCACATAAGGAAAAATCATTTAAGCGTTATGTTGATACTACTACCGGGGAAATATTACCGATACCAAGTGGCAGGTGTGACCGAATAAATAATTGCGGCTACCATAGCAATCCATACAAGAATGGTGAAGCCGGAAGGATATTTCAAGAAGCTAAAAGCCAAAACTTTCCATACATGACCCATCAAAGTAAAGCCGTTTCCAGTTTCCCTGTATATAGGGAGAAGAAACAGGAAACTCCCCAATATGATACTGTACCCAGGAACTTATATTTTCAAAGTGGTGAGCCCGGGCGATATGACACAAATGTATTTATAGGCTATCTGCGGGAGTATTTTGGACGTGAACGAACTGACATGTTGATACGTGAGTATTGCATAGGTAATTCTCATAAGGATACTTGCGCTTCTATATTCTGGCAAGTAAGTTACAATGGTGAAGTTCGTACGGGTAAGAAGATTACGTATAATCTAATAGCAGACCCTTCAATGCATCTGAGAAGAGATATTAAACGTGTTAAAACTATCCACCCGTACCTGGTACATAAAGATGTCAAAAGAGACTTTAAAGTATACCCTTGTTTTTTTGGTGAGCATTTATTAAAACGTTACCCGGAGAAACCTGTTTTAATGGTGGAGGCTGAGAAGACCGCAATAATAGCAAGTGTATTTTACCCCGACTTTGTTTGTATCGCTGCCGGAGGCTCAGCCGGATGCCGTTGGTCAAGTGAATATTATGCCATGAAGCCCCTTATAGGCCGGAATGTAATTATGTATCCTGACCTTAAGAATACTGAAGCATGGGAGAAGAAAGCAGCTTACCTAAGGGAAAACGGAGTTAAAGTAATGGTGTCAAAAAAGCTTATTGATTGGGCCACACCAAAAGATTTTGAAAATGATAATGACCTTGCTGATTACCTTTTAAGGTATGATCCGGCAGAACCTGTATCTACCAAGTCAATAAAATTGATGCAGCATAAATCAGAAATAATGGAGCATGTAAACACTAAAGCAAATGCACAGAATACCATAAGAGCATACATTGATGAAGAGGGTAAACTATATATTGAAACTCCATTGTCTGATACCTATACTATCCGGGAAAGCATTGAGCATTATAATAAGCGTAGCGGCTCAATTACTTTTATTAAGAAAAGTGAAATGGATATTACCCATTTCAAAACCGTATTTATAGACGGGAATACGCTAGCCATTAATTTCAATTGAAATAATACTGTTATGCAGTACAATCCTATGCCTGTCAATGCCTATAATCGTTATTACAGCCCTTCTGTATTATCCTTACAGGCATTATTACAGGCATAAGTTTTTCTAAGGCCTTTTCCTGTGCATCGGATATATTATTTAATCAGAGTATAACCCTAAAACAAGTAATACCTAATGAATCCAAAACCCAAATACGAGCACTTAAAAACATATAAGTATAAGCCTGGGCAATCAGGTAACTTAGCCGGCCGCCCTAAATCCTATATGACCGTTTTAAAAGAGCTTGGCTATACCAAGCCAGTTATTGCAACTATGGTTGCCGAAATAATGTTTATGACAGAAGATGAAGTATGGAAAATTCTAAAATCAGAACGGACGGAGCCCATAATTAAGGTGGCGATAGCAAGAGCGTTCAGCAAAGCCTCTTATAAAGGAGAATACAAATACATTGCCGACTATATGAATATTTTATTTGGCAGGCACATACCCTACATTCCTGAATCACCTTCTACTGAATCTAACACACAAGAGAAATAAACTTTATGTGAAGCCGCATATTCAGAATACATTCTATATTCTCGACGTATTGTTAATGGGTTTGTTAATTAACAGCTTAGGGGTTAGGTACTTACTAATATTTTTATTTTATTCCCTGCTGAACTACAGTATCCTTTGAATCGTATACTAGTTGTGTGTTACAGTAATAGCACGTTCAATATAGTATTAAATTAATGCTATGGTTTCCAAATAGTAATAGGAATTGAGTTTTTAGTAGAATTATAGTATGTAGGGTTTTATGAATATACTTTCTTTGATCGATTCTTTTTTAAGTTGCAGAATAAATAAATGAGAGAATGCGAAATGTTGATTTTCAAACGACTGGCCTTCGGTATTTTTTGGGTGTTTCCTGAAATTAAAACCTGTGATTTTGCATCTTAGTACATGGTTTGTATTTTCTATTGATATTTCTTTATATGTTGGCAACATTTAATTAAGTAACATAGAATATCAGATGCATAATAAAGAACTATTCCTGGGAGGAATTGCGTTATATCATACCGAAACTTAATATTAAAAGACCTTGAATTTCATATATCCTATTTAACATTACCACGTTCGCAATAATTGACCACATCAACTATTATTATAAATCCACTGCTAAAAGAAATACCTAAACCCAACAAGTCATGAAAAAAACTATTCTGTTCGCCATTCTGTTAACTGTGTTGCCTTTTATAGTAAAGGCAACCAATTACACATCCGTTGCCAACGGTAACTGGTCAAATTCTGCCACCTGGAGCCCGGCAGGAGTGCCAGGCAGTGGTGATAACGTTACTATAGCCACAGGCGTAACATTGGATGCTAATGAAAGTGTAAACAATATAACGATAAACAGTTCGGACTATTTGCTTGCGTATCATAATTTAACAGTATATGGCAACTTCATAGATAATGGTGCCTATTATCCTAATACAAGTAATACGTTGACATTCAGTGGCTCAACTAATCAGCTTATAACTTTTACAGTTATTACCGGTGCTAATTTCTACAATTTAGTAATTAATACGAGCGCTTCAACCGATACTGTTTTCATGGATTCAGCAATAACCGTTAATAATAATCTAACAATCACTAAAGGTGTATTTGCTACCCAGACCTATCAATTAGGCTCATCAGGTACAGGAACAATAAATATGGCATCTGGTACAACCTTACTTCTTGGGCTTAAATCTTCATCTACGGCTATCTCTTTCCCTGCCTTTACAACCTATTCTCTTAATGCAAACAGTACAGTGGTTTATCAGGCAAATACCTCATCACAAGCGATATTGAAAACCCCAACATACGGAAATATTGACATATATACAGGAACCTCTTCAGTTACAAAAACCCTTTCGGGTTCAGGTACTTTAAATGCTACAGGCAATCTGACCGTAGGAGACGGTGTTTCTACCGGGGATGTAACATTAGCAATGGGTTCCAATACCATAAGTTGTACTGGAGCTTCGACTACAGCGACTATAAGCCCCAATGGAGCGATTACATTTAGTACTGGCAATTTCGGGGCTTACAACTTACTTATTAGCGGTAGTGGCTCCTTATCATATAGTGGCCTTGGATATATTGTAATGGGAGGTGATTTTATCAATAATGGCTCCTCACCATCAACTTCATTTATTGCAGGTAATTCTGTCGTCGACTTCGATGGAAGTTCAAACCAAATCATTAGAGGTACTCAAACTACAACTTTCTATGATATTCTTATAGATGAGGCTTCAAGTACCGATACAGTAAAATTAGGTGATTCAACCACTGTTACAGATGCACTCGAGCTTCAGGCAGGAAGATTTGACGTTTCAAAAACCGGAAACTATCCACTATTGATAAAATATTATATTAATAATTTTGGAGGCGCGGCAATTTTTGTTGCTGAAAAAGGAACGGTTTATTTTGGGAATGGAGGGGGAAATGTGACCCTCGGTTCATCATATAGTTCTACGTTTTATAATGTTGTATGTAACCCAGGTGCTGGAAATTCAGTTAACACATCGGGTATGAATATGCCAATAAATAATAATTTGTTGGTTTCATCAGGTAATTTCATTGTGGACGCCAAGACAGTAACCGTTGGAAACAATGTGACTATTTCAAGTGGAGCAACATTAACCTATACCAGTGGTATACTAAATGTTGGCGGAAATTATACTGATAATGGAACTTTTACCTATGGCACAGGCACAGTAAATTTTGATGGAAGTGGAAGTATAATACAAACTATAAATGGAACTGCTACACAGCCATTAAATTTTTATGATCTAACAATTGCTACGACATCTCCTGATACCGTGAGATTAGGAGATTCTATACTGGTAAATGATATTTTCACATTAACAAGCGGGGTATTTGATGTTTCAAAAAATGACTACGAATTAATTGTAAAGAATGATGCGTTTACAAATAATGAAGGCAGTGCAGCCTTTGTAGCAAGGAAAGGGTGTGTTATTTTTAATGGTGCTTATTATATAAATGGTACATATCCTACCATATTTAATGATGTAAAAGTTGAAAGTCATTATATCCTTGTCAACACAAATGAAACAATACTTGATACCTTGGAATTTATTTCGGGCGGAAGCATCCAAATGAGTTCACCACAAATACTAACCATTGGTAATGCATTTTTAAATTATACATCTGGTGGGTTTAGTGCAAATACAGGAATGTTTCAGTTTGCAGGGAATACCTCATCGAATAACTATATCGGCGGAACACAAGCTATTACCTTGCAAAATTTCAAACTTAACCTTGCTCATGCCACTGATACACTATTTTTAACCGAAGGACTAACAGTGAATGTGCATGATACCATTAAACAAGGTGTATTACATTGCCAGAACTATTCTTTGACGGGAAGTAGTGGCACTGTATTAGATATGAGCAGTAATGGCACATTGGTATTGGGCTTAAAATCATCTTCAACCAATGTTGCTTTACCTACCTATACTTCGTATAATCTCAATTCAGGCAGCACGGTAATTTACCAAGCGAATACAGCTTCACAAAGTATTTCCACCACACCTACTTACGGAAACCTGGTAGTAGCTTCAGGCTCCTCTATAACGAAAACACCTTCAAGTTCGACACTCACTGTTGGCGGTAATCTTACCGTAAACAGCCCAGCCACTTTGAGCGAAACAAGCAATACTATTAACTTAACAGGTAGCGCTATAATAAACGGAACACTATCATACAGCAGCGGAACACTGAACGTTGGTAGTAGCTTTATTAATAATGGTACGTTTACATATGGCACAAGTACTGTTAATTTTAATGGTGGAAACGATAATGCTGTAAATAATACAAGTGGAACTTTAACTTTCTATAACTTTACTGAGAACCTTGCCTCAGCCAGTGACAGCTTGTTTTTAAATAAGCCCATTACAGTTAACAACAACCTTACTATAACACAGGGTATATTAGATTGCCAAAGGAACCAGTTAACGAATAGTGCTACCCCTGTAGTTAGTGTAAGCCCAACAACTTCAACTATTTGTGCAGGTGCTTCAACTTCTATTACAGCAAGCGGATATAGCACATATAGTTGGGCACCAAGTATCGGCTTAAGTGTAACTACTGGTAGCACAATTAATGCCAGCCCATTTAGAGCGACTACCTATACCGTTGCAAATACCAATGGCAGCAAATATACTTGTGGTGTTGGAACAAGTGCTATAACTGTAAATTATTGTGAAGAGTCTTGCTCAACTGCAATAGCATTGGGTAGCAGCATAGCTACTCTAAACGCAGTACCTGTTAACCACGGGCATTTGTGGTTTACCTTCACTGCAAGCGGTAATCTTGCCAGTATATCTACCCACTCTTATCCTGATTCCTTGCATGGACGAGTTATTAAAACTATCTTATATAGTGGAACATGCTCTTCTCTTACCAAGATTGCAAGTGATACAATTCATGTTGGGCCTTTATTAGGAGATTCTCTTATGATTTTAAATACAACTACGTTGACATCTGGTAATACATATTACCTTGAATTATTTAGTGATGACAGCACTACAGGAAGAACATTTGATTTACACATAGATAAAGGAGCAAGTACATGCCCAACACCACCAGCATGTGACTTAATATCTAACGGAGATTTTAGCTCTGTGACAAGTGGATATACAGGTGGGTTTGGTGGAATAAATGCAACACAATGTTGGAACAATCCTATAGCAAGTTCTTCGCCGGATTATTATAATTCTTTTTTTAATTCAACAAGCCCTAGTAGTGGAGTTCCTTTAAATTTTGCCAATAATTCTGTTTCACCAGGTACTCCTGATCATACGGGTACAAATGGCGGATATGCAGGTATTATTGCCTATTCTACTTCTTTCGGGAATAACTATGTAGAATATATACAACAACAGTTGGGTTCGCAAATGCAAGCCGGGTATACATATAATGTTTCCTTTTGGACTTTTTTAGCACCAACATCGTATTTTGAACTCAGTGCAACCGATATGGGGATGTATCTATCAAGCTGTCAACCAAATACTATTCCGCCAGCTTCCTTAAATTTTGATGGCCCTTTGTTAGATTGTGCATCTACAGGAGCATTTATTACACCACAAATTGTTGGGGGCTATACCCCTAATTGTCCAACATGCAGTAGCACTGGTTTTAATGGAACTACGTGGGGGCAAATAACAGGGCAGTATACATCACTTTTGGGTGGCGAACAATATATAACCATTGGTAATTTTAACCCTAATACGTATGCCACTGTTACAGGTGTTACTAATAATGGCCCGGTAGAAAGTAGTGCCTATTATTACATTGATGATGTTTCTATAACAAAAGGTGTAAGTGTTAATTCAACGAGTGGTGCGAATCTTTGTTATGGTGATAATGCCACTTTAAGTGTTTCAGGTGGGTGGACACACTACACATGGAGTACAGGAGCAACAACAAGTTCAATAACTGTTTCTCCTACCAGTACTACAACTTATTCAGTTTTAGTTACTGATGGTTCAAGCTGTTCGGCCAACACTACATTTACCCTAAACGTTATCTTCCAACCCTTGGTAACACCAACAATTGCAACAATTTGTCTGGGTGACTCCATTATTATGTCCGCTATTGGTGCTGACACTTATTCATGGAGTCCTGCCTCTAGCCTTAGCGCAAGTACAGGTACCACTGTTGTGGCAACCCCTACCGCAAACACAACATATACCATAGTAGGAACGGGATGCTCTTCGGCACAAACGGTTACAATTTCGGTTAACCCGAACTGCTGTACAGCAGACTGTGGTGCCTTCTTGATTTCATATTATAATTTCAATACATATAATAATGGGCTAAATATCAGTTCCGGCACAAGCTCAACTTCATTTGGAACTGCACCTATAAACATATCGGCTAACTGTCCCAAATCTTCAGGAAACACTTCAGTTACTATTCAGGGTACATTTACAGTTAATAACAATTGTATCATTGATAGTTGCAACGTGGCAATGGGAAGGCATGCTAAAATCATAGTAGACAGCCTTTGCACACTTACTATTACCAATGCCCGTTTATACGCCTGCGATAGTATGTGGCAGGGTATTATAGTAAAACCTGGTGGAACACTTATAGTTGATAGTACAAGTATTATTGAAGATGCTGAAATTGCTATTGAAGCAAAAAGCAGTAGCATGGCATCTACAATCACGGTGAAACATTCTTTACTGAATAATAACTATTATGATATAAAAATTGACCCGTATACCTTATCAGCAGCTTATCCATTGACTTTACATAATGTAAGTTTTACTACTAGTGTGGATGCTTTCTCGCCGAATGCTTACTTAAAGCCTCCATATGCAGGAGATTCAACTTTAATAGGTGTGTTACTAGATACAGTAACGGGAACACATTTTGGTGCAGAAGCTGTTACTATAGGAGATCCGGCTAATCCCGCTTACATTAACCATTTTAGCAATATGGTTTACGGTGTGTTTTCGCTTAGCTCAAATTTTGCAGTATTCAATAATTATTTCTCCGTCTTGAAAGGTTATTTATCTTTTGTTGGCATACCAAGGGGTGTTGGAGTATTAGCCTCTGCCAATGATTATGATACTACAAACGTCAGCACATATTATACTGCAATTATAGGTAGTTCTGGAGCCAACTATGCCAATGCATTCAGTAACTGTTTCCGGGGAGTTGATATTACTGACTACGTACGCTTACAGGTAGACTCGAATTATATGCATTGTAACTCTAATTTGTTAAATGGCATTTCGGGCTATGGCGACCATGCTGTATTTTTCAAAACTAAAGGGCATGATAGTATTGCCTATTTAATTAATAATAACACAATTGAGAATTATAGTACAGGGATACATGTACTGGGTTTGTTGCCCACCAGGTTGGAGAACCCTCATTTGGGAAGTACTAAGCCTCACTCATATATTAATTCAAACTATATACATGCCAGTTCAACAAATGTATTAAACACTGGAATACAGGTTGAGAACCAATATGCTTTTGCGCAAGCAATAATGCAGGAATATTCATTTATTCAAAACAATAGAATTGATAGTGCCAACTATTGCATATACCTGAACGGGCTTGATGAAACATACACATTTGTAAATTCTAATGCCGATTTGTATGTTAAGCCCAGCGCAAGTAGTAATAACACACTAAAAGCAGGTGTTTATATGAGCAACTGCCCTTATGACGTGCATGTTTTAGGCAATAGCAGGATACACGCCGACGGTACTTATATTAATTCAACTGCCGCTGCCGCCGATACTGATGTAGTAGGCATTTTGTCGTACCTAAGTACAAATGTTACCTTATGTAGTAATAATGTAAGTAAGATAGGGCAAGGCATAAAATTTTATGGAGATTGTTCGGGCTCGAATTTTTATAACAATAATATAGATACTACATACGACGGTCTCGTGATGGATATGAACGGCATCATAAGTACCCAGGGATATTCAAATGCTGGGGCAGGTGATTCATGGGGCACCTATACAAATTTTGCCAATTCGCAGACCGCTACCTATTCTTCTTACGGTACAAATTCTCCCTTGTATCTCCTCTCGAGTGCTTTTCCAACGTCAAATTATTCAAATGATAACCCGGCAATTTATTCTTATAACGTATCTGGTGCGCTTAATACTGCTACTGGTTCAATTGGTTCCTGTTTTATCCCTGCAGTTCAATATCCAAGCCCATTGCATCAGGCAATTACTAATACAAGTGCTGACACGGCTGTAATGATAAAAGAAATGCGAATGACAGTGCACGATTCTATACCGCTTACCGGGCTTGTACCTGAAACACAGTTTATGATGAAACAAACTGTATATGAGGAGTTGAATAACAACCCAACCCTTTTAATCAAAGACACTGCGCTTCAAAACTTCTATAACAGGAATCAAAACACAAGCATCGGCAAAATATATAATATGGAATGGGCGATACGGAGAGGCGACTATAATTCACTCAATAATTTTGTTGGCACCTTCTCGCCACAAACTACTATTGAGCAAAACTATAAGAGCCTGGCGGATATAAACCTCAACACATACTTCAAGAAGGTAGATACTTTGACATTGGGCCAATTAGCCACCCTAACAGGAATTGCGAATCAATGTCCTTTATCAGGAGGCAGAGCGGTATTCGAGGCGAGGGCTATGCTCAACGGATTCTTAAACACCAGCATGATATATACTGATAGCGCCTGCTGGGGTAATAGCGGTCAGGGGCATAAGAATGTAGGAAAAACGACAACCTTACCTGTTGTGGTTAACAGGAATGCAATTGTTTATCCGAACCCTGCAAGCACTTTGTTGAATGTACAGGTACAACTTCAACAGAATGAAATAGCTAATATCTGTTTGTATAATAGTGTTGGTGAGGTGGTAAGGTGTTTGGCTTTGAAGTCGAACATCACAACATTACCGATTGAAGATTTATCTGCCGGTATATATTACTATCGTATAACAGATGTTACCGGTGCACCTATTAAAGCGGATAAAGTGATGGTTATCCATTAAGAATTGCGTATCTTTGGTTAAGAAAACCAGCGGGCGCCATGAAGAGAGTTGTATTTACACTTGTGTTTTTCATGGCGTTTTTCTATGTAGACGCACAGAACCTGGTGCCTAACTTTAGTTTCGAGGATACAATCAAATGCCCTAATGCATATTTCTACTTTCAAGGATATGTGCGCAATTGGGGCGGCATAGAGCCTGGATATTTTACTCCTTTTTGTAATGATGGTGGGTTGGGTGGAATGCCAGTAAATACTTTTGGATATCAGTACCCACATACTGGAAATGCTTATGTTGGAATGTATACATATTCGGATGCTGGTAAGGATACTACAAGTGCTGGATATAAAGCAAATCACAATGTGAGGGATTATGTGCAAGATAGTTTAACCTCGTCCCTGATAGCGGGTAAAAAATATTACTTGACATTTTATGTCAGTCTTGGGGATAGCTTCAAGTATGCGTGTAACAATATAGGGGCATGTTTCTCCGATTCATCTTTAAAGTTTTCGAGGCATGTTCTTTCTTATCACATTCCGCAAGTAATGAATGACACTGCTCATCATTTGACTGATAAAATAAATTGGATGAAGGTATCGGGGAGCTTCGTTGCCAAAGGGGGAGAGCAGTATATTATCATAGGTAATTTCAAAGATGATGCCCATATAGATACTCTTAACACGGATACTGTAGGTTACCCAGTTCATCAATGGGCATGCGCTTACTATTTTTTAGACGATGTGATTGTAACCACCGATAGCAACTACGCCGATAGCCTTTTCCCTACTTCGGTGCAGAGTATAAGTAAGCCGAAGGAAGTAGTGAATGTATATCCGAACCCAAGCAACGGCTTATTCAATCTCGAAATTAGGAATAACAAATTAGGAATTAATAACACAATTGAAGTTTATAATATGCTTTGGCAGAATATTTACAGAGGTAATCTCAATCCAAACACAACTGAGATAAATATAAGTACACAAGCAGCGGGATTATATTTATACAGGGTAGTCTCAGAAAAAGGGGAATATATTTCGAGTGGGAAACTGGTAATTGAATAGCTACTCAATTTGCCAAATCCGCTTAATTTTAATATATCTTACGTTAAAATCTTCTTTAGTTGCATTTCGGTACATGTTTTATGCATCTTAGTACATGTTTTGTTCTGTGAATCAATTATTTTATTATGTTACATGCGCTCAGTTTATCGAATAACTATTATTCTAAAAAAGTAAACTATCTGTTTCTACCCAATTTAATATAAAATAGAAACGGACTGTTTGGAACAGAAATAATGCATAAGAATACTCACTAACTTGAAATCATGAAATCAAAACTTCTATTATTAGGTCTACTATCAGGTATGTTTCTTAACGTACAAGGTCAAAAAAGTAAAGTGGCCACAACATTTAATGATATTTTTAAAATAGTTAATCAGACTGCGCAGGTCGTAAATAATGTAACCGCTAGTATACAAGACTTGGGGACTACAACCATTGTAATAAACTCAACTTCAAACGCCCATTTAATGGGTGGGCATACAAGAGGCCTTGTGGCAGTTCATTTGCCAAGAGGAACCGAGAAGTGGTTTTACCGGATTACTGTTTTGGATAAAAAATCAAACTACTCCTATCAAAGTAATGAAAGTTTATATTATGTTTTACGTAATAATTTGCAGGATAATATTTATCGCCCAACCACAGATGGCGTTGACTTTTTTCTCTTACATACTTCAGGTGATGCAAATTCTTTCAGTGAAACAGGTAATAACAACTTCAGCTATATAGATGGATATAGCCATCTGAATGTTAATTCTTTTTATGAAGGCTCCAATATTGTTGAAGATAATTTATGGATTGGTGTAAGGAATAACAACTATGTTGAAGGATTAAGAATAATTGTGGAAGTGGTTGCTTACGGACATTTTTATTAACTTGACATATAAACATATACTATTATGCATATACTTTTAGTAGCACATGGAGGTTCAATGGGAATAGGTGGCTTTATAGGATTAGCTGCCTCAGTAGTAACTATTATAGGTTTCTTTGGTAATCGGTCGAAAAAGAAATAAACGATTAGTAAAAGAAAATAAGGGTAACCAAATCATAAAATAAACTCACCATGCCAATACCTATTATTATTGCGGGTATCGCCAAACTTGCTGCTGGAGCATTAAAAAAGCATAGCGTAAAAAAAGTCGTTGCTAAAGCGGCTAAACATAAGCATAAAAAGAGGCATCATAGAAAGAAACGCAGAAAGGATAATGAAGAAGAGGAATAACCCGATAGCAGTATATAATATTTAAGTGATGAATAAAGGATTAAAGCATGAGATATATGGCATTCTTGATGCATCTGATCACCATGACAGAGCCAGTAGGCTATTTAATATCTTTCTTATTATCCTTATTTCCTTAAATGTATTAGCCGTAGCCCTTGAAACTGTTGAGAACATGTATAAAGAATACTACAAAGTATTCTATGGCTTCGAAATTTTCTCAGTTGCAATTTTCTCTATCGAATATTTATTGCGTATTTGGGCCATCACTGATAATGGAAAGTATGCCCATCCAATATGGGGAAGGATACGGTTTATATTTACCTGGGGTGCTTTAATTGATTTACTTGCAATCCTGCCCTTTTATTTACCAATGTTAATAGGATTTGATTTAAGATTTATAAGGGTTTTAAGACTACTTAGGTTATTGAGGATATTGAAAATATCTAGATATATGCAGGCTACTAAACTTATTACAAATGTTTTCAGGGCGAAAAAAGAAGAATTAACTATAACATTGCTGCTTATTGTCTTCCTAATGGTTGTTGTCTCTAGTGTGATGTTTTATGTTGAACATGATGCACAGCCAGATAAATTTTCAAGTATCCCCGCTACCATGTGGTGGAGTGTTGCTACACTTACAACCGTTGGTTATGGAGATATGTTTCCGATTACTGTGCTCGGTAAGACACTGGCTTCTGTAATTTCAATTTTAGGAATTGGATTAGTGGCTTTACCAGCTGGTATTCTGGCATCTGGCTTTTCTGAGGAATTAAGAAAATCACATGAACATGATAGGCCTCATTGCCCATATTGTAATAGAGAATTGTAGTTTTAGTAATAATAATTAAACCTTATACCATGATAATCTCAGAAAAAGTTGCGTTAAGAATTAATATTGGCTTAAAGAAACTGCAACCAATAGTAGAAGCTAAGAAGAAGCAGGATATAAATGAATCTGATACTGTAAATCTCATTAGAGATATTTTAAGCGAAATTCTAGGGTTTGATAAATACGAGGATATTACAACAGAGCATCTTATTCGAGGCACGTATTGCGATTTAGCTGTTAAAATTAATGGTAAGATTAAACTACTAATTGAAGCAAAGGCTATTGGAATAGAGCTTAAGCCAACATATGTAAAACAAGTAGTTGATTATGCAGTGAATGATGGAATTGACTGGGTCATTCTCTCTAATGCAGTAACCTGGAAGGTTTTTAAGGTAATCTATTCTAAGCCAATACATCAAGAACTTGTATGCGAAATAAACTTTCTGGACTTAAACAATAGACATAATGAAGATATTGAAAAAATAGGCGTTTTATCCAAAGAATCAATTTCAAAATGCTCGTTGGATCAGTTCTATTCTCAAAAACAAGCTACAAGTAAATATGTATTGGGTAATTTAATTTGTGCGGAGTCTGTTGTTAATTTTATAAGAAAGGAACTGCGTCAGGTATTTCCAGATATAAAAGTTAATCCTGATGAAATAAGAAATGTATTGCTTAATGAGGTAATAAAGAGGGAAATTCTTGAGGGCGACGATTATGAAGATGCTAAAAGAAAAATAGCAAGAGTTTATAAAAAGAGGGAAAAAAGTGAAAATAAAGAGGTTAACGGTACTAATCAAATCGAAACCACTGTGGCTTCTTCCGTGAACGGCAATAACAATTCAAAATAATGACATTCAAAGGTCTATTTGACAAATATTACGGAAAAGAAATACTTAAAACTGTGATTGCAAGTACAATTGTAGCGATTGCGGGTGTTGCTTATAAGACTTTTATTGTATCACATACAAATTTAAATGGACATTGGCGGGTAGCTTTGAAAATAAAAAACAGTACGTATAAGCCCTATTTAAACATGGGGTGTGAGTATAACTTCAACATTATTCAAAATGATGATATAATTAGTGGTTCTGCGGAAAAATACGATGAGATCTCCGCTGATGGAAAAGTTTTCACCTATAATAGCAAACAACGATTACATTCAAAATTCGATGGACATATTGAGAATGGGCATTTTGGGAATGCTGATATTACCCTGAATATGGATGAGTGGAATATTTATAATGTAAAAAGCATAAGTACCTTCGAACTAAAGGTAATAAATAAGGATAGTCTTGCCGGTAAATTTATTTCGTCTGCAGCTGAGGCAGATGGCGGTGTTTTTATGAAAAGAATCGAATAATACCTTAGTTATATTCTATTAGGAATTAAGCCAGCATCAACTGAGGCTCTCTTGCAAAATATTTATCGAGGTTTAATACAGGGATAAACTTGGTCCATAAATCAGCCCAAGACCAGTTTATTATCTCTATCGTTTCTTCTGTAATAATCGTATTTGATACCATTTCTGGAGCTGGTGCATATATAGAATAAGAGAAATCAGGCGATAACCTATAAACAGCAAGTATTTGTTCTGTCAAATTAGCGCGTTCTGCTAAAGGAACCATAGATTTCTGAAGTTTCCGTAGAAGATTCAAGCAATTGTGGTACGAGCCTGTTTCTTTATAGTATTGTGCCAAGAACTCGTAGGGCTTCATAAAATAATTATTCTCACAGTTGATTAAACTTAATGAATACCAAACTGCTTCTTCCTCACTACCATCTTGATTAGAAAGAATTTCAACTATTCCCTCCAATGCCAAAAGGCACTCCTTTCTATTATTCCAATCCATATATGAACGTAAAATATCTAGATGTGGATGAATACTTACTTTTTTAACTATACTTTCAATATCCTCACTATGCTCCGGGTATTTTTTCTTGATTTCATAGCAAAGCTCTTCTGATTGTCTTATTTCACCAAGGGCGCGTAAACATTCTGCATAAAGGCAATTGTAATGTCTTTCCCAATCCGGGAACGGCATAACACTAGCCTTAAGAATACCTTCAAGATATTTTTTTGCCTCGCCAAACCTGCCTAGCTCCATTAATGAAATAGCCTTTCTGCCAGCAACGAATGTTTTACCGTTTGGATATTTTTCGGAAAACTTAGTAAAACTCTCGAGAGCTTTTTCGTATTTCTTTTCGATGAAATGTTTTTCGCCTTCCTTAAAAAGGTCGAGATCGTTGAAACGTATATTTTTCAATTGAGTAAAATTTTCTGTGCTTCTTAGTAATATGGTTCAACTAAGTTAATAAAAATTATATATCCTGGTTATTTTCCTGACTGAAATCGACATTATTGTAATCCGCGCAAACAAATAACTATAAATATTGCAAATCATCACTAAATGTCAATAGAATATATAAGCCTTTCTTTAAAACAATTCTTTTTTGGCTCTCAAGTATATATGCCCACTTTATAGAGGTATAGTGGGCCAATAAAAAGCACTCCCCCAGGGGTGCTTTAGGAAAAGTGATTCTTTTCTTATCATCATTACAATAATTAATTACTAAACTTTACTAAAGATAAAACACCGTATCATCCTATGAGTTGTAGTTTGCTATCCCCCCTATATATTTTTAGAGCTTTAATTCCCGTATTAATAAAAATGCGGCCTGAAAATAACAATCCTTTTTATGAGCCATTTACCTTTAAGACCATCTTACAGGTTTGGACATTGCCTTTATAATTTAGTTCCACAAAGCAATAACAACTGCAAAGACAGCAGCACTGCAAGGATTTTCTCGGCATAAATTATTGCAATTCCTCTCTGTCTTATTTCACTTACTCTAATCAGACTGCCATACTGAAAACTACGCACGTTGATAAATCAGCCTGGGCGGGCTTTTAATTCCGGCAGACTGATTGAATACTTCGTAAGATGAAACATAGGTAAACACAACCCTTTGGGGATTGTGTTACCCTGCCTTTCAGGTAACAAGGGATTTTCTCGCCATAATTTATTCCAATTCCTCCTTGCAGCACTGAGCAGTTGTTAGAAAGGCGGCGAAACTAAATTATAAATCCAATGCCAAACAAAAGACAGTTATTGCAAGACCTTAAAGGTGAAAAGGTTACAATCTATACCGTAGGGAAAGAATTTACCGGCACCCTCAGAAAATTGGGGAGTGAGTTTACAGTTGCACATTTTACTGCTAATACCAGTGAAATAATAACTATAACCCCCAGAGACATTGTAGATGTTAAAAGGCTAAGCATGATGCCTATAATATTCATGCATAACCACTTTAACTTCTAACCATGATGAAGCATTAAGGCTGTTATTCTATATCTACTACTTATAAATACTTATACTACTTATAATTATTTATAGTTCCACCATTTTATTGAAACATATATCTGTCTCCCGGTATCATATACATTGTTTTGGCTCCCTACCCATTTCTATAAATTCCCAAGTTGGCGAACATAGCCTGGCAAACGGAAATAGAGTTTCCTTTATTTGAAAAGATAAAGAAGCCAAGCACCGCCGCACCCTTCGGGAGGCGGCTCTTCATTTTATCGCATCTCTCTGCATATATCCACTTCATTTTCTTTCTCTCTATTCAATTAACTATGCAGATACACATTCGTGTGCCTTCGGCTCTCTTCGTCGAATCTATCAGCCTCTATCTCCTCCCCCACATTTGCCTCTATCCCTTACCTCCCTGCAAGCAGCCGGGACCATCAGGTACGCACAAGGGAATCCCAACGCTTCGCGAAGGGTATCTTTTTTAATTCTGTTATCGCATCTTTCTGCATAGTCCACGTCTCTTTCTTATCTCTCTAATCAGTGCCTTGTCGCATCTATCTGCAAGGGTGCATCTTCTCCTATCTATCATTTCTAACCTATGCAATGGGACCATCAAGGAACCATAGATTGGAACGCCCAACGCCGGAGCGCAAAGGGCTTATATCTGTTTAATTATGATTGGAAGGGCATCCCCGCCCCTCATACTTCTGGGCTTGCATGGTATGCCAGGGCTGTTTAATTGGGTTACACCCAAACAAAATACAGTTGCTACTTATCATAACACATATTGATATAACAGTCCGTAATCGGATACCATCACTCCCTTCGCTCCCGCTACGGTTGAGTGTGCTGTCATATAATGTTAAATTATGATAAATAGTTCTGAAGATGCGTCTATAAGCCACACGTATCGCAATTAGAAAGCGTCAAGAGGTTCATTCATTATACAGGCCATAGAAGGCGCCTGCTCCATTCATTTTACCACTTACCGCTAACTTATTCGCAAGAGTAACTCCATATTACAACCTGAAATAGGTTGTTTCAGTCGTTACACTTGCAATAGACTCATCCAATAAGTATTATAACGGACAATATCTTATTACTATTGAATAGACTTATTTCTCCCGTAGTTTATAGGAATAAAGCAGTTGTTTACCCTATGTTTACCCCAATAGACTACATTGCGCTGTAATCTATTGATAATTAAATTATTATGTAAAAATTAAGTGATCCCGGCGGGATTCGAACCCACGACCGACAGATTAGAAATCTGTTGCTCTATCCAACTGAGCTACGGAATCGGGCTTCTTGTTTATTCTCTCAGTCGGGGTGGCCAGATTCGAACTGACGACCTCCTGCTCCCAAAGCAGGCGCGATAACCAGACTACGCTACACCCCGATAATTATTGATAGAACTTTTTATGAAGGGCGCAAAGATAATGATTTAGACATTACATTGAAATATTTAGTGAAAATGACTGAAAAATACCTTTCGGGGGACTAAAAGGCGATTACCTGATTATTTCCTTATTTCCGGCAAAATTATAGCTGAAATAGCCTTTAAGGGCAATAAAATAGGCCCTTGCCTTCAGTTTAAACATCCTATTTATGGATAAGGAGAGCAGGGCAAATATGATCAAGCGGCTTACAATAAAGAACAGGCTTAACATATCACTGGCTATAAATTGCACCCCGGAACCATTCTTTTCAAAGTATTTGATCTTGCTTATTACCTGGTTGGGTATGCTTATAGAGTAATTATCGGCTGAGCTTTTACCGCCGTGATGGATAATTTTAATGCCCGGGTTATAAATTACCTGTTTCCCAAGGCTGGTAGCTCTAAAACAAAGGTCGGTATCCTCCATCCAGAACATATTAGTATCTAAGCCGCCCAGTTGGTCTGCAAGTTCTTTTTTTAGGCACAAAGCGGCTCCAGAGGCAGCAGAAACAGGGGAGGGTGCAGATAAAGCTTCTTTCTTTTTTACCTGATGCAGGTAAAATAATTCAAGTAAGATATCATTTACCCTTGGGAATTCCCAAAATGAGGGCTGAAAGCTGCCGTCAGTATTTAAAAGCTGGGGTGCCAAAATGCCAATATTGGGATTACTAACCAAATAGTCCTTCATTTTCAATAAAGTATCATTTCCCTTCAACTCAGTATCGGGGTTCAACAACAGAATAACATCTTTTGTAGCTGCTTTTATTCCCATATTATTTCCCGCAGAAAACCCCAGGTTTTCTTTAGAAGCAATAACTTTTACTGAAGGGTATTTGTTTTTTAGAAGATCGACTGTTCCATCAAGTGAATTATTATCCACTACAATAATTTCAATTTCAACACCCTTTTGTGCCAATAGCGAGCCAACGCATTTATCGAGATAATCGAATGCGTTATAACTAACAATAACTATGCTTATGCCTGCACTCATTATTTGACTTGACTTTTCTCCCTTATCAGGTTCTTGTATTTTTCTTTATTCGATAAAATATAGGCTGGGAAAGTATTATCGAGCGGCACGAATGTGTATTTGAAATCTCTTCCGAATATATCTCTGCCTTCATCCAGCGCTTCTTCAATCTTCTTGGGATCCTTGTATTGCTCTTTATTATACTCAGCATGTGCAAAGGCTTCTAACTTGCGAATTATCATTTGCACTCCACCAAGGAAGCTAAAATGCCATCCGCCATTTTCAACTCCATAAATATTTCGCATGAGTTTTATCTTCCACCACATCACTCGTAATTTACTATAACCCCTTGCTACAAACCTTTTTTCGGTAGTGCTTATCATGTATATACTAAGAAACCTTAATAATTGCGGAGATAATTTAGGATTATATTTTGTCATTGCTGTGCCAAACCACTGGTAATTTTCATTATCTGAAATATTTCTGCAATTCAAAAAGTAATAGAACATTTGTTGTTTGAATATCTTAATGCCTGGCTTGTCTTTATATGCGGTTATTTGTTCCGGGTTAGGAATTTCATCTACATCTGAAATTAGTACAGTATCTCCCGGCTTCGCATCTTTTAATCCATCTGCTATTTTATCCCGCTGATAACGTTCCAGTGTCCACGATGAATTAGAATCATCTTTTGGAAACGTGTCAATAATTATATGAATGATCTTATCAGCAAATGCAACGTACCTTGCTTTGTTCTCGTTAAAGTAGAGTGACTTTTCTTTTCCCTGATGTGTATGGGTTGCTTCAACAAGCACAAATTTATCTACTACTTTATCCAGCACATTCAGGCGTATCTCCAGTATATCTAACTCATTAAAAAAGGTAAAGCAATCGTAAACCATTTAGTTTATCTATTTATTATTCTTTTAAGTTTTACTAAAGGTAGAATTAAAGCAGTTAGTAAGGAACCATTTTTATTTTGACCGATATGGGGGTATTTTGTACTGATAGTTTCAAACTTCTGCCTGTTTACTGCACTTGTGTTAGCATCTTGTGAAGCTTTATATCCCTCATTTACTCTGAAATCATAAAATAATTTCAGTTTAATTTTTTCCATTGTGGTTACAAAACCTCTGTATTTCCCATAGTACCTATTATGAAGCAGCAGATCTGCCATAACTATTGGGTCTATATAGGTCATTGAGAAAGATCTTTCAGAAATATTCGAGGAAGAGGCCGAGCCTTTATGTACCCTGAAATATGTTAATTCCCTGGGAATATATTTAAGACCATAGATGGAGGCAATTCTCAAAAAATATTCCAGGTCGCATATCTGAATCAGGTCAGGATTAAATTCACCAAGCTCTTTTACAACCTCTTTCTTGAACATCACCACCGTAGGCTCACCAATAAAATTCATAGATATATTACCGGTTGTAAGTGATGCTATTTTTTGAGGTGAAATAAAAACCGGGCTCCTTGCATGGAGACCAAGCCTTTGAAACGTTAGGGTTTCATTTAATGAATAGGTTTTGGTAGCTTCATCTACATCAGGGCCAAAAACTAATCTTCTGTCTGATGTTACTATTTTATCTTCAGGCGATAAGCCACTTATCATAGCTTCCACACAATCATTGTCAAAGTAATCGTCCTGAAAGAGGAATTTTATCCATTCTCCTTGTGCAAGTTCAATGCATTTGTTCCAGTTCCCGACAAGCCCCAGGTTCTTCTCATTACGTATAAGTTTTATTTTACTGTTTGTTGCTGCAAAGCCTTCAACTATTTTGCAGGTACCATCGGTAGAACCATCATCTACAACCAATATTTCAGTATTCGCATAGGTCTGGCCAATTGCAGACTCGATACATTGGGTAACATATCGTTCTCCATTATAGGTAGGTATGCAGATGCTTACTAATGGGCTGTTCATGTTACTTTTTATCGTTCAAATTGGTCCAGTGCGATATTCCTTCACGCGTATGATTCTTGTAATAGGTATCTTCTTCAGTAGGTTTGGCCGAATCTTCATACCAGGGCAGATGGTATGCCATATATTTTCCTGCTGTGCGGTAAGATAGTTGAACCCATATATGCCCGTCTGTATAAGGCCTGTAAAGTGCAAACGTTGTATCTATTTGTGCATCATACAAGTCTTTCTCAACCTGTTTTACCCAAAACTTCTTTTCCCAATCTATAACTTTTTGCTTGTCGGCATAATGATCTGGCAGGTCATCTATCTTTAATCCGAACCCTGCTTTTTCAATACGGGGGTACTTTTTGAGGATATTCATAAAGACTTCAATCGCATCTCCAGGACAGTCTTCTATAGGAACAATATCCGGGTCGGTGAATACGTAATAATCAGTTTCAAATTGCTTAATAATTCCCGATTCCCATAAGGAGTGATGCCCTATATTCTCTTTTAACCTAAATATTTTATGTTTTGTGCTAGCATAATAATCAAGCAAAGGTGGGTAGGTGGAAGCATTATCGATAATGTAAATATTGGTATATCCATTCTTCTCAAGCCAGGTAATAAGCTGCAATAAATATGTCAATCTGTTCCTGTTATTAATAATTATGGGTATTTGTTTAATGTCTTTCCCGTTTCCAAAATTCTTTCGTAACGGCAATACAGTAGCACGCTTAATAACAGCCATTAACTTACACCACCGCAAATGGAATGACTTGGTGTTGAAAGATAAAATGTCTGTATATAGTTGCTTGTAATCCATTACCTGCCTAAAATATTTTGATACGCTTCTATAAACTGTTTCTTGTCAAAGGTAGTTACTGCGTACTTATATGCATTTACCGAAATAGTATTTAGTTTATCCCTGCTTGAAATAAAATGTTCTAGCACAGCTACAAGCTCATTAACTACCGCATCTGCATTAATGTTTTCTAATAAGATACCGTTTGCTCCCGTTTTTATATGTTCGCTTATTCCACCAACATTAGTTGAGATAGGGACAACTCCGTTCATCATGGCTTCCATTATAACCATCGGGAAGCCCTCGCGGGACGAGGTTATGAGCAAGATGTGTGATTCAGCATAAAGTTTATCGAGTATAGCCTCATCTCTGACCTCTCCATGCAGAATACAATAGGGTATATCTTCCTTGGGTATTGCATTTGCCAATGCTCCTGCAAAGTGGAATTCAATATTCGCTTTCTTTTCCCCTAAAATTCTTGCCACTCGGGAAACAATTTCCACACGCTTCTCAGCAGTTCCTCTTCCAACATATAATACTTTCAACTTTCCTGAAGTGTCTTTCTGTATCTTCTCTTTGTGAGCAATGAAATTATTTATGCAGTCAATTCTTTCTGTGAATTTTTGTGGAATGTTATTTCGGGCATAGAATTTTTCCAGGTCGTTTGCGGTTTGTTTATTGATTACAACTCTCTTGGTGAGCTTATCAATTACAGGTAAACTCCATTTTTCAGGACCATCTTCATAACTATGTACAAATGCATGTATCAGATCTATTGCTTTGGTTCCACTAGAAGCCTTAGCCAACAATTCATAGTAGTATTTAGAATTGGAACTGAATAAGCATAACTGTTTATTGTTCTGTATAGCAGCACAAATTTTATTGGTCAGCCATTTTTTTGAGAAGGGCCAAATCAATAACTGGCTCACATTAATAACTACAGCATTCTTTTCGAATTCAGGTAAAGGAATGGAAGTGGAGCGATTTGTAATAAGTGCAACAGGGCTTTTATCCGCAACAGTTTCTAAAATAGAAGCATGAACCTTTTCAGCACCACCTACATGCGTAAATGGGAAAAGAAAGATATGACTGATAGGTTTTCTCCCACTGAATTGCTCCCTTATTTGTGAATACTGCCTGATAAAGCCTAGTGGGTTGGTGCTATATATTTTACCTGCCAGTGCATATATAAACGGAAAATAACATCGTGCGAAATCAGTGATAAACGAACTCAACACTTTATAGTCAGTACCCTTCAGTTTGAATTTACTGATCTTGGTCTTAAGGTAAACATATTTAAAACGGGCAATCCTCTTTAAGATGCCTCCTTTGTTTGACTTTACTGTTGTTCCCGCATCGTGTATTCTATACTTTACTAATGTTTCTGGTATTTTGTAAAAGCCCAGGTTATCAGATGCCATGGCGAGCCACAGGTCCCAATCCTCTGAATCTTTCTGGCCGGTATTGTACTTGTATTTTTTAAAAACTGAACTCCTGATCATTGCAGCAGGGTTTGCTATGCAATTACGATGCGGAAGAAGTCTGTATATCTCCTTATTAGTAATTGCCTCCATATCTTCAGCCCAGAGACCTGCATCTTCACCTTTATCGTTAATTAAGGCAACATGAGAAGTAACGGCAGCCACATTCGGCATCTTATCTAAAACTGCAATTTCTTTTTCAAATCGGCTTGGCTCAGCAATATCATCGCTATCCATGCGGGCGCAATACTCTCCTTTAATAAGTTCTATTGCTTTGTTAAGCGATTTGATGATACCCAGGTTCTGGGTATTATTAATAAGTACAATGCGCTTATCGTTGAAGGACTTTATAATATCTACTGTTTTGTCAGTTGAGCCATCATCAACAATTAGAAATTCGAAATCGGAAAAAGTTTGCCCGAGAATACTTGCAACAGATTCACGAATGAATCGTTCCCCGTTGTAAACGGTCATTAATACAGATATTTTGGGGTTGCTCATATCTTTACCCAACCGGCAGGGATTACATCTTTTGTATCTATTGTTTTGTCAGCAAACCAATTTTCAGGAGCAATAACTACTTTTTCCTCGTTATTATTCAACCATGCTCCCCACCAGCTAAAGCTACTATTGGCAATAATATTGTGTTTGCATAAACTCATTAACTGCATGTCAATATATCCGGCTTCTCCTGCATTATCTATATAATTTACAGGCAGATCAAATTTCATATTTTGTTTCACCCATTCAGGTTCATCAGAAAATAAAAATAACTCTGTATTTTTTTGTATGCCGGATATTAATTCTACTGCCTTGTTATAATATGCTGTATCGCAGATGCCGTGATGTTTCTGTATCTTCTCGTTCAAAATATAGTCGCCTCTGCGCACATGAACACTAACTGAGTTGGTGGAGTTTATTTTTTCGGCAATTCCGCTGTTCTTGCCATCTAGAGGTTTTTTGAAAGAAAAATCTTTACGGATCAAATCTTCAATATCAATAAAATATTCTTCAGTCTGCCAGTACCCAATTAGCAATGAGTTTGCCGGAGATTGTAATATTTCCTCATTAAATGCATGTGATGGCTCCCGGATGATATGATAGGGCAGAAGGGAAGGCAATATAGGTTGCAGCCTGCTTTTAATACTGCTTTTTCGAATGTTCTCAAACTTATTGAGTACATCTGCCCCGGCAATTGAAACAGGCAGGTCAAATATGCCTAGTTCATATTCTCGTTTTATGTACGTAGCAGAAGGTTTATCTAAAAATGAAGTATCTATAAGCAGATCTGTATTATGTATAAGTGACAACCTTCTGCCTAAAGCATATTGGAACATTTGGTTCCCCAGGCCACCCATTAATCGTACGAGAATCATAAGGTTTGTTTTAACTCGTTACGTAATTTTACTGAAACAGGCTCTTCAAATTTCCTGGCGAATAGGTGATGCGATTCTTTGAGGGTCACAAAATCCAATTCATCAAGTACAGCAGGGATAGAGTTGTTCTTAAACTCCCACAAAATATAACGCAAGCTGTCATCCACCACTTTAGCTTTAAATGGAGAATTCATAACAACCGTTTGAAAATAAATTTCTTCTGAACAGAAAGAGTATTTTAACCTTTCCAATAATTCAGGCTTGGTTTGGCTGTATTCAATTACATAGCTCAGGCATCCCCTGCTTAACGACCACCAGGTCGAACCTCCGTATAAGGACGGTAATATAGAAGCAAGTTTTCTTTTTATGCCAAACAGTTTTTGAAGTTTTTGAGTTGTGGTAATAATTCTGCTGCCTGAATATGATTTTCCATTAAACTGATCATAGAGATTATACAACAATACCCTGTTCATACCTCCATCGGCCCACCGTGTAGAAGGTAAAGAGAAGTTCTCGATGAATTCTTTGCCTTTGTTCTTTGTGAAGTATTCTGTGAAATAAGTACTGCTCTTTATTGGAAAATCTCCACCGCTTATCAGGTGAATATATTCAAAAGCCGGAACTTTCAATGCTTCTTTTATCAGTAATAGAATGCTCTTAAGCATATGAGTGCCGCCCCAGTTGGTTACATATTGGCGAGAAACAAATGCAACTTTTTTATTCTGCTTTAACTTTTCTATTTCGGCTTCCGGGAGTTTGCTTTTTCTATCAATATGTATATAGAAGCTGAAGTCGTCATTAAAAAAGTCAATAATCTCCTCTATGTGGTTTAGGTTCTTGTAGGCCGATATAAGTATACCGTGTTTCATTAAAATCGTAACAGGCGTTTTAACCTTGCCTTTAAATGCGGCAATGAGTAAACAAAACCAGGGAAATATTTTTTATTGATATAGAACTGGTCCCCGAACTTATCGTGCACAATACTTTTGTATAGCCTGAAGTTGTGGTCCTTCATAAAATTTTCAAGGTCTTTTCGTAAAGGCTGATTTTTATACATGGCTATATCCGATACCTCGAGCCAGATGGCTTTAATGTTAGTGATAAAATTTCCTGCGCCTTCAAGTACTATCAATTCTGCTCCCTGCACATCCATGTGGATGAAGTCAATGCAGTCTATTTTATTGGTGGAACAGTAATTAGATAAAGTGTCAGTCTGCACTTCTATTTGTTCTGTAAATTTTAGCCATTTATGTGTTGCCAATACTTCATCGGGTGGAAGCAGTGAGCTTGATTTATTGCCATAATCCCAGTCTTCACGGGCATCTGCATCTTCAGGCCTACCGGATGATACATTTAAAACCTGTTTGCCTATTTTATTGGAAAGAGCTACTGGCGTCAATTTAACATGTGCCGCCTCATAGGTTTTTAAATTCTCTTCTGCAATCTTTATATTTTTAGGAACGGGCTCAAATGCGTGAACCTTTGCATTGGGGAATAGCCGGGAGTATTTAATAGAATCTTCACCCTCGCAGGCGCCAATATCAAAAATTATAAGTGAATCTGCTTTGTTGAAGAAACGCAGAACATCCTGCTCGGTTGACAAGGGTACGGTTATATATTCTTTTCTCTGTAACATACCTAACCGCTAGTTGAGTTTGGTTAATTGAACAGGCATCTGGTTAATAATCAATCCGCTTTCCGTATTAACTATGCGCTTTTCATTGGCCAGGTCACTCACCTGCGAGATATGTAATTGTATTCCTTTATCTAAGAACTGGAACGTAACGTTGTTCTCTGAAAGACCGATCACAATCTTGTATATCCCCGCAGTAAGCATAACGTCATCATTGATAAATACTACTTCATACTCACCCGGTACACAATTTTTAGGCTCGGTCCAACAGGTGCGGAAAGGCAATTCGAATTGGGTTAATACGCCAATGCCGGCTATAAAATGATCTACGTTTCGGGTTAACTTAAATCGTATCCTTATTTGCCATGGCCTTCCTATGGGTATCTCGCTAATTACATTTCCGGTAGTATCTTCTAACTGTGCTTTGGTAACATAACCGGGTATATCCTGCTGATTGGAAGGCGGAGCAAATTCAAAAACTGCTTTATACGATTGGCTTGAATCGAGGTATTTCTCTATAACACTTTCCATACTCCCGCTTGCAATCAATTTGCCCTGCTGTAATAAAATGCCTTTATTACACAGTCTTTGTACAGCCTGCATATTATGGCTTACAAACAAAACCGTTCTGCCCTGGCCTGATACTTCTTCAATCTTTCCTAAACATTTTTTCTGGAAAGCGGCATCACCCACTGCCAGTACTTCATCAATAATTAATATTTCAGGCTCAAGATGGGCGGCCACAGCAAAAGCAAGGCGTACATACATGCCACTGCTATATCTCTTTACGGGTGTATCCAGGAATTTTTCTACTTCAGCAAAAGCCACAATCTCATCAAACTTGGCTTCTATTTCTTTCCTGCCCATACCAAGTATGGAACCATTTAAAAAAATGTTTTCTCTACCTGTCAGTTCAGGGTGGAAACCTGTACCAACTTCCAAAAGGCTACTTACGCGCCCTTCAATGGTTATAACACCTTCTGTAGGTTCGGTAATACGGCTGAGTATTTTAAGTAAGGTTGATTTACCTGCACCATTACGGCCAATGATGCCTATTCGGTCGCCCTTATTAATTTCAAATGACACATCTTTCAGTGCCCAGAATTCTTCGCGTTGTTCCCCGGCATTATTTTTGTTAGACGAAAAAACAGACTTGACCTTATCCGCAATAACATCTCGCAATGCCACATACTTCCCCTTTGTCTGGTGGCTAAGTATAAACTTCTTACCTAAATTTTCTACTTTAACTATCGGCTCCATTAAATTATATCGGCAAAATATTTTTCTGTTTTTCTAAAATACCATATCCCAATAAACAAGAAAAGAAAGCTTATTGCAATAGAGCATAAAAAGCCGGGTATGTATATGCTTACGTTTCTGCCCAGCATACACCAGCTGAATCCATCTATTACCCCAACAATAGGGTTGAGGGAATACAAAAATTTTATGGCTTGCGGAAGGCCGCTATGGTATATACTATCACTGGTATAAGCCACGGGTGAAGCATAAAGGCCAAACTGAACTAAGAAGGTTACTATGTATCTGAAGTCGCGGTATTTTACATTCAATGCTGCTATAAGTAAACCGGTCCCCATTGCAGTAACCAACGCAAGCAATAAAAACAAAGGCATCAAAAATATTTTCCAGTCGGGCACATATTTATAAAAAACCATAAGCCCGAGGAGTATAACAAAAGATATAAAGAAGTCAATGAGAGATACTATTACAGTACTTGCCGGTATAATAAGCCTGGGGAAATATACTTTGCTTAACAGGTTTGAATTTGCAATTAGTGAATTGCTTGATTCGCTGAAAGCTGTCGAAAAGAATGTCCAGGGTAGGGTAGCTGCCCCCACCAAAATAGCCCTCGGCACCCCATCCGGTATTTTTGATTTGAAAAGCCAGCCAATAAAACACATGGCAATAATAGTAAGTAGGGGCTTTAATACGCTCCATCCTATACCAATGGCAGCCTGCTTATAACGGACCAAAACATCGCGCCATGCTAAAAAGTAGAAAAGGCCACGGTAGTTCCACAGGTCTTTCCAGTAATTTTTGCTCCTTGCTCCGGGCTTTATAACTATACGGTTACTCACAAATAGTACAGGAATATTATAACTGTCAAAGCTACTGAAATTTATGTACTTCTAAAGGGTTAAAATTGCCTGTTGCCAACAGCTTTTTGTTAAATTCGCAATAGCGCAAAAACAGTGTCCATATATTAAACAGTTCCCCATAACCATGTTTGCCTTAAAATAAGTAACACCATGAACGAAACAGCTGAAAGAATAAAAGAATATAACAGCGATCGCTTACCCGATTTGCTGAAGCTGAAATATAAGGCTATGCGAGATGACAAGTACCGCTTCTATCGCGCTATTCCGCATATACTATACGAAGATATACCTTCAAATTCTTTTTTGCATAATTCACCCGATGTTTGGCTGTGCGGCGATCTTCATTTAGAGAATCTTGGAAGTTATAAAGCTGATAACCGCCTTACTTATTTCGGTGTGAACGATTTCGATGAATGCCTTCTGGGCCCTGTACTTATTGACATTAGCCGTATGTTGACAAGTATTATGATATCGGCTGATAGCCTGAAACTGAGCCAGGCCGAGGCACGTTTACTGTGTAATGCCTTTGTAGATAACTATTTTGAGAAACTGGGCGAGGGCTATATACGGGAGCTGGAGCCCGAAACGTCGAGAGGGGTAATGAAGAAGTTTTTGGAAAAGGTACGAGACCGTAAAAGAATTGATTTCCTTGCTAAAAAGGCTGTAAAAAAGAAAGGTGAGATGAAGATTTTGATTGATGAGACACATACATTACCAATTTCTAAATCAGAAAAAGAAGAAGTGATAAGCCATGTTAACCTTTGGGCAAAAGGTACAGGCAATCCTGAATTTTATAAAGTAAAGGATGTTACTTTCCGTATTGCAGGAACATCGAGCCTTGGGCTGAAAAGATATGTTTTGCTGGTAGAGGGTAGAGGAAAACCAGATGGATATTTCTTGCTAGACCTGAAAGAAACCTTGCCATCTTGCTTACAAAAGAATATTAAAACCAGGCAGCCAAACTGGAAAACGGAAGCAGAACGGATTGTGGAGGTTCAAAGAAGGACATTGTCTGCTCCGCCTGCATTGCTTGCAAGTATTAATGTTGGTAAGAAAAATTTTGTGCTGAAAGAGTTACAGCCATCAGCCGACAGGATTGATTACCTTTTGTTTAAAGGGAATACGAAAAAACTGAAAAATATTCTGGAAGATATGGCAGCTATTTGTGCCTGGAGCAATTTAAGAGGTACAGGCCGCGATGGTTCTGCTATTGCCGATACACTTATTGGTTTTGCAAAAGAAAGGGTGAAGATGAAAAAACTACTTACTGAATATTCTGCCCAGACTTTGCAGGCTACTTACAAATATTACAAAGACTATTGTGATGCCTACGATAAGGGGTTCTTTAAAACAGGGAAGAAATAACTTAGCTGATCTTAACACCCATAACGCAAATATCATCCGTCTGGGCATAGTTGGCTTTCCAGGTTTCAATGGTGCCATCTAAAATAATTTTTTGCTGTTCAACAGATTTGCCATTCAGTGAAACAAGCAGGTCGCGGAATGCACGTGAAGTGAATTTTTTATTCTTCTCTCCTCCAAACTGGTCATGGTAACCATCAGATGCTATGTAAACCATATCGCCTTTTTGCAATTGTATGGTTTGGGTATTAAACTCCGATTCCATTTTTCCTTCCTGGTAACCTATCGGTTGTTTATCGGGCAATAGCTCTATCATGTCGTTGCCATGAGGCCGCATCTTCAGGTTTTGCAGAGCAGCGTTGTTAATATTCTTCCTGACAAGATACAAGGGGTTATTAGCTCCTGAATATTGTAACGTGTTCTTATCCTTATCCCAAATACACACTGACATATCCATACCATCACGCGATACTGCTTCCTGGCCTTTTTGCTGTAATTGTTTCAGCAGGTTGCTGCGCATTTTGCCAAGTATTTCCGATGTGGTTGAGGCTTTATCTTCAATTACCACCTGGTTCAGTATACTATTACCAATCATGCTCATAAAAGCACCGGGTACTCCATGGCCTGTGCAATCTACTACGGCAAATATCATTTTAGTGCCCAGTGAGTGGAACCAGTAAAAATCGCCGCTTACTATATCACGCGGTTTGTATAGCACAAAACATTCACCTAGTTCTTCTTTCAGCGATTCTTCCGATGGAAGTATGGCGCTCTGTATTTTGCGTGCATAGGCAATACTATCTGTAATGTCCTTATCTTTTTCCTGTAACTGTGCATGGGCATTATTCAATTGCCCATAAGCAGCATCTACATCTTTTTTTTGTGTTTCTATTATCTTTTTCTGCCTGTTTGTTAATCTGTAACGCCTGAATAGGAGGGTTAAAAAGATAAGCACTACACCAAAACCAAGCGAAACAGTTGCAATGACATATTTCTGGCGTTTTTCTTGTTCTTCTGCCACTGCCTGTTCTTTTTCATGCTCCTTTTTTTGTTCCAGCAGTTTCTTGTCGAATTCATATTGCGATTCAATATTGCCAATTGCCTTTTGTTTCTCTTCACCAAAAAGAGAATCTTTTAGCCCAAGAGCATTATCAAGATATTTTACTGCGGACTTGTAATCTCCATTCCTGGCAAACGCATGCCCAAGTACTTTAGACTCTTCCATTTTATCCTGCAGCACATTTAAACTGTCGGCCAGGTCATAAGCACGCTGATAAAATAAAATTGACTGTTTTTGATCTTTCTTTATATCATAGATATCGCCCAATACTTTATAAGCAGGGATAAGGCTTGCTCTATTATGTTCTAAATTGGCGGCTGTAATACATTTCTGCTCGTACAAAAGTGAAGAATCAAGTAAGCCTGAGTGAGTAACATGTAATGTAGTACCATTAACCATATATGTAAACCCTGCCGAGGTTGAATCGGCTATGTATAGTTCAATAAATGCTTCACCAATATTAGAGTAAGAAGCATATATCTGAGCAGTTATACCCAATGATTTAGAAAGAGCAATAGATTTGAAGGTATATGTAAGAACTTTTGCGAAATCTTTCTTGAACAGGTAACTATGGCCAATATTCTGGTAATCGTACAGCAGGTTTTCTTTATTATTAAATGTGCTGTCTATTTTAAACGCCTTGAATTTGACCTCAAGCCCCTTTTGATATTCGCCTTGTAATTCGTAAAGGTTTCCAATATTGGTGCATATAGTTGCAATACCTTCCTGGTCATTATTTGCTTCGTTTATTTTTTCCGATTTAAAATAATATTCTATTGCCTTTACATAATTACCCATCTCCTGGTAGTTTAGCCCTATATTATTGTAAAGGTCGGCCCCTGATTTTTTGCCTGAAATTGTATCTATTGCAAGCGCCTTAAAATAATAGTCGAGTCCTATGGCATACTTGTTTTGCTCAGATGTAATGTTGCCAAGCATGTTATATATCGAATTTAACTTGGTATGGAAATTGTACTTATCACTGGCAGCTAATGAACTATCCACGTATATAAGTGCATTATTCATATCTCCTTTAACATACAAGAAAACACCGAGGTCGTATTGCGAAGACACTATTCCTTTCCCCCAAGCCAGTTTATGAGCTATAACCAGTGATTGCCTGGATAATAAAATTGAACTATCCGGGTTAATGGTTTCTAATTGGGCAGCCAGGCTAAGTAATGCATTTATTCTGTCAGAATCTTGCTGAGAGTGTGCCAATACAGTTTTTAATGAATCCGCCTTATGGTTTTGGGCGAACACATTAGTTATAGAACAAATAAATAAGGCAAATACCAGGGGTAGAGTTTTCAATGCCTATGAAATTGGAATGGTAAAGATATATGATTCTACATACCCCAACCCCTAAAGGGGCTTTGATTAATTTACGTATGTTGTTAAAGCCCCTTTAGGGGTTTGGGGTTAAACAAATAGAAATTAATGAACAGGTAATATTCGCTGATAAAAAAAGCCCCTGACAGAATCGTCAGGAGCTTTTTCGTGTGAGACACTAACAAGATGATTACTTCTTGTCAGCAGCTTTGGTTTCGGTTTTCTTGGTCTCTTTCTTTTCTTCTTTCTTAGCAGCTGGTTTGGTTTCAGCTTTCTTTTCGTCTTTCTTTACTTCTTTCTTTTCAGTCTTTTCTTGTTTTACACCTTTCTTGGTGATTGGACTTGCAAAAGATACACCAGCAAAGAGAACCAGTGAAGCGAGGATTAAACTTAAGTTTTTCATGACAGTTTTAATTTAATTGGTTAGTTTATGAGAACAAAGGTATGGCGGCAGAATGAAGAAAGAATGAAGGGGAGCGAAGGTGGAATGTTAAAATTCCTTAAAGAGAATAACCGATACCGCTTTATTTAAGAATACATTTAAAGTATCCTTTTGCATTTACCGTGTCAATGCGTTTAATGTTCTCTAATGAGTTATCGCCAGACTCTGTAAGTATTGTCCTATTTACAGTACTGGTATCAATACCTGATCCTATAAAGTTAATATAACCTTGAAGTGTATCACCTTTCTTATATTCTACATTTCTTAAAACAAGAACCTGTTTGATAGGCTTCATGAGCACTGCGTCGGGCGCTACATCATATGAGTAATAGAAGTAGGAGGTGAAATTTTTTTTATAAATGCGCAGGGTGAGATAATCCATACAACACATGGAAGGGGCCGTGATGCCTATATTAATAGTATCATTTACTATATAGCCAAGACAAAATAATAAGGTATCGGGGTAGCAAGCTCCCGATGCATATATGTTTGACCTTATGGGGACATTAAAATCATCAGTATCTCCATTCTCCAGGTATGTGGAATCTCTAAACATGGTTGAAGTAGCAAATAAAATATTTGAAAGGCTTTTGTCAATTTCCAGGCTGCCCCATTTAGTATCAACTCTAGGAGAAAGATATTGGCCTGATGCCCCTGGAGAAAAGAATAATATAGATAAGAAGACGACTTGAAATATCTTTATATAGGATCCTTTATTCATTTGGAAATAATCGTGAAATAACTAACTAAATATATCGCTATTTATTTTAGCAGAGTATTCAAATTGTAAGCCCTGTTTTGAGCATATTTTAATGAATGATGATTTTATTAGCAATACAATGCTAAAAATTAATTAATTGATAATAAGTATATTATATGTTATTACTAAAAAAAATAGCATTAAATTGCTAATCGGATGAAATGTTTAGTAATTTTGTGCTAAATAAATCATCAATGTCGCTAATAGATAAAAATATCAAAACGCTCCGCAACCTGCGAAATCTCTCACAGGAATCACTTGCTGATGAGCTGAGCATACAACGTGCAAGGTTAGCTTCGTATGAAGAAGGTCGAGCCGAACCACCGTATGATTTACTAATAAAGTTTGCCGATTATTTTCATGTTGCCATAGATGCCCTCCTGCGTGCCAACTTATCTAAAACAAAACCGGAAGATTTAATGAAAGTTGGTGAAAACCGAATTCTGTTTCCCATTATGGTAGATAAAGATGGTAATGACCTAGTTGAAGTAGTACCCATTAAAGCGCAGGCGGGGTATCTAAATGGTTATGCCGACCCGGAATATATTGAAAGCCTCCAGCATATGAACTTTCCTTTTTTGCCGGTTGGCAAGCACAGGGCGTTTCCTATAAAAGGAGATTCAATGCCTCCGCTCACTGACGGCAGCTTTGTAATAGGCAAGTATATGGAATCGTTGAGGGAAGTAAAGGACGGACAGACCTATATATTGGTTACCCGCGATGAGGGTTTAGTTTACAAACGTGTTTATTCTAACGTTAAGGAAGATGGAACCCTTAGCCTCCATTCTGATAATAAGGTTTATCAAACCTATAAAGTAAAAGCAGAAGATATTCTGGAGGTTTGGGAATACCAGTGCGCTATTAATACATCAAAGAGCAAGCCTGAAGAACTGAACCTGGAAAGTATAATGGCGATGCTAAGGGATCTGAAGATCGAGTTTGAAAGAATTAAAAAATAGTACTATGAGAAAGATAGATAGGTTACCATCCATGTTCATTGATTCAGTAGCTGAATTAATTAAACACGATCCGCTTGAAATTGGCCTTGGCTTCTTTCATGGCAGTTCAAGCACCTGTATTTTACCCGCTACCGAAAAAGATGAACTGTTTATACAAATGAAGACACTTCAAAAATTGTCAAAAGCGGGCGAAGTGCCTTTAATGTACAGCATAAAGGCAAGGATAAAGTACAGACAGGCCTTTGGGAGTATAGACAGAGCGGTTGAAATGACGGGCGAATATTCGATAATAATAAAAGCAAACCGCAGTATTAACCTTAATTATTTAAATGGCAGCTATCATACCGATTACAGGCAGGTAATTGACTTTGCGGTTAATGAAGTGCTACAAAAAATGATGAATCACGCCAGGCAATATGTAATGGCATACGGGCTTAAACGGGAGTATATTCAAATGCCCGAGGCTAATATTTTAGAAGAGGCAAAGAGTAAGCAATCAATAGGATATTTTAACGAAAGAACTTTAAACTACCAAAGAGCGTAAATGTTCAAAACTTCATAAGTAAATCAAAACATAAATACATACCTTTAACTTTAATAATTCATAATCAAGCAAAATCAAAACACCATGGAAAAAGTAGTAGAAAAAGCAGAGAAGAAAGACGCAGTAAAAGAGGCGAACAAAGAGAAGCTGAAAGCATTATCATTAACACTTGAGAAGATTGAAAAAACCTATGGTAAAGGCACCATTATGAAAATGGGCGATACCCCTGGTGATGCAATTGAAGTGATACCAACCGGTTCACTTACATTAGATATAGCACTGGGCGTAGGCGGATACCCTAAAGGCCGTGTAGTAGAAATATATGGCCCTGAATCTTCGGGTAAAACAACACTGGCATTGCATGCAATTGCCAATGTACAGCGCAGTGGCGGCATTGCAGCGTTCATTGACGCGGAGCACGCTTTCGACCGTTTTTATGCAGCTAAATTGGGAGTAGATATCGGCAACTTGCTCATATCTCAGCCTGATAACGGCGAGCAAGCTCTTGAAATAGCAGATAACCTGATACGTTCAGGTGCGGTTGATATGGTAGTAATTGACTCAGTAGCTGCACTTACCCCACGTGCTGAAATTGAAGGCGAAATGGGCGATTCAGTAATGGGTTTACAAGCCAGGTTAATGTCACAGGCATTGCGTAAGCTTACCGGAACCATTAACAAGACCGGTTGCTGCTGCGTATTTATTAACCAATTAAGAGAAAAGATCGGTGTTATGTTCGGTAACCCTGAAACAACCACCGGTGGTAATGCACTTAAGTTCTATGCTTCGGTTCGTTTAGATATCCGCCGCATAGCTCAGATAAAAGAGGGCGAGCAGGTAGTAGGTAACCGTACCCGTGTAAAGGTGGTTAAGAACAAAGTTTGTCCTCCTTTTGGCTTGGCTGAGTTCGATATCATTTACGGAGAAGGTATCTCAAAGGTTGGCGAAATAGTTGACCTTGGAGTAGAGAAGAATGTAGTTAAGAAAGCAGGTGCATGGTTCAGCTATGGCGAAACACGCCTCGGGCAAGGTAGGGATGCTGTTAAGCAAATATTTAACGATAACCCTGAACTGGCTGAAGAGATTGAACATAAAATTAAAGATGCCCTCGCACAAAAGGCATGAGTTTAGTTTTTCGTACGATTACTGCGGGAATGGTGGGAGCAGTTTTTCTCCTTACCTCCTGCAGAAATAGCACTACACAACAGGTACAGCAGCAGCATGGCAAGGATACAAGCCATGTTGCTGCTGATACTGTTTCCCCCAAGATCGATATGTATTCGGCGCATATCCGGAATAATCCTTTGGATGCAGATGCTTATTGGAACAGGGGAAAGCTTGAAGTACTGCAAAAAAATTTTACCCGGGCAGAGCGAGATTTTATTGAAACGGTAAAAATAGACAGCACCAAGGATAAATATTACAATAGCCTCGCGGATGCGGAGTTTGTATTAGGAAAAACCCGTGATGCAAAAACTGCATTTGAAAAATGTATTTCGTTAAACCCTGCCAATACCGATGCCTTGCTTAAGCTGGGTGAGATTTATTTTTATGTAAAAAAATATAAGGAAGCAATTGATCTGGCCGATAGAGCATTAAAAGTAAATGTGCATTTGGGCAAAGCATATTTTATGAAGGGAATGATATTTCTGGAAGTGCATGACACTGCAAAAGCTATGTCGAGTTTACAGACAGCTATAGAGCAGAGCTCATCGTATTTTGATGCCTATATTCAGTTGGGACTGATATATGCACGCAAACGGAACAAACTTGCTGTTGACTATTTTAATTCTGCTCTTAATATTGACCCAAAGAGTATTGAGGCCTATTATGACAAGGGAATGTTCTACCAGGATAATGGAGATTATACTAATGCAGTATCTGCTTATGGCCAGTTATTGCAAATAGATTCAACCTATAAGTTTGCATTATATAACATGGGTTTTATAAATTATTTGGATGGCAAGGACTATAAGAAAGCTATTTATTATTTTAGCAGGGCTTTTAAGAGTGATGCAACCTATACTATGGCACTTTACGCAAGAGGAAGCTGTTACGAAGAAATGGGCGATTTGAATAATGCCTATTCTGACTTTGCGCATGCCATAAAACAAAAACCTGATTTTAAAGAGGCTCAGGAATCGTATGACGAAGTGAAAGCGAAACTAAAGAAGTAAACTTTTTGAATAATAAATAGTATGAAGATATTGTGCATTGGCCGCAACTATGCCGAACACGCTAAAGAAATGAAAGCCGAAACTCCGACCGAGCCTGTTTTCTTTATGAAGCCCGATACTGCATTGCTCCTGAATAATGACCCTTTCTTTTATCCGAAATTCTCGAAAGAGGTTCATCACGAAGTAGAAGTGGTGCTTCGTATAAACAAGAATGGCAAGAATATTCAAAAGCAATTTGCAAGTAAGTATTATGACGAAGTAAGCGTGGGTATTGATTTTACTGCCCGCGATCTGCAGGCTGCTTGTAAAGCAAAAGGTTTACCATGGGAAAAGGCAAAATCGTTTGATAGTTCAGGCGTTGTTGGCACTATGAGATCGAAAGCGCATTATAAAGATATTAACTGGCTCTCTTTCCGGCTTGATATTAATGGTAAGACTGTTCAGGAAGGAAATACTAAAGACGTGATATTTTCTTTCGATGCTATTATAGAATATGTTTCGCAATTCGTTACTCTGCGTACAGGTGATCTGATTTACACTGGTACTCCTGTAGGTGTTGGTCCCGTAAAAATTGGCGACAGGCTTGAAGCATATTTAGAGGATGAGAAACTTTTGGACTTCGAAGTAAAATGAAAAAGATCCTCATACTGGGTGCAGGCAGGTCTGCATCATCGCTAATAACCTATTTACTAAATAACGCTGTAGCATATAACTACCAGGTTACTGTTGCTGATACCTCGTTGGAGCTGGTTAAGCAAAAAACCGCAGGGCATACTTCAGCAAGGCCCATTGCATTGGATATAGCTGATGAGAAGCAAACACATGAAGAAATAAGCAAAGCAGATATAGTAATCTCTATGTTGCCAGCTTTTCTGCATCCGAAGATTGCTAGCCAGTGCGTGAGTTTGAAGAAATCGATGGTTACTGCTTCCTATGTGTCACCGGAAATGAAAGCGCTGGATGCCGATGCACGCAGAGCAGGAATAATATTGATCAATGAAGCAGGGCTCGATCCGGGTATTGATCATGCTTCTGCCATGAAGATAATAGACCATATAAAAAGCGAAGGCGGAAACCTGACTAGTTTTAAATCATACACCGGCGGCCTTATCGCACCGGAATCGAACGATAATCCATGGGGATATAAATTTACATGGAACCCTCGAAATGTAATATTGGCAGGGCAGGGAACAGCTAAGTATATTGAGAACGGAAAGTATGCCTATGTGCCATACCACAAGCTTTTTACCCGTTTAGAGAAAACGCACGTGGAAGGTTGGGGCGATTTTGAAGGCTATGCCAACCGTGATTCATTAAGTTACCGTTCAATATATGGTATTGAAAATATTCCGACACTTATACGTGGTACACTACGTATGCCGGGCTATTGCGATGCTTGGAACGTGTTTGTACAATTGGGTGTTACTGATGATACTTACCATATAGAAGGTTCTGAAAAAATGACTTTGGGGGAATTATTTGAGTCATTTGTACCTACCGGAAAAGGTGATGTGAAGCAAAGACTTGCAGAGTATGTAGGAATACCTGTTAAAGGTAAAACCATGGATATGCTGGAATGGGCTGGAGTTTTCAGTAATACTCCTATTAAATTGAAAGATGCTTCACCGGCGCAAATATTACAAGTTCAGCTCGAAGAAAAATGGAAGCTGAAGGATGGCGATATTGATATGATAGTAATGCAGCACCAATTTGAATATGAAGCAAGAGGTAAAAAACAATGCATCACGTCTTCTTTAGTTGTTAAAGGCGATGATGCCATACACACCGCCATGGCAAAGACTGTTGGGCTGCCTATTGGAATATTGACTAAGCTTATAATCACCGATCAGATAAAGCTGAAAGGTGTATGCATACCTACCGTAAAAGAAATCTATAACCCACTTCTTAATGAATTGGAAGAAATGGGTATAAAGTTTGTGGAGAAGTATTCTTAGAATACTATAAGAAATGAGGGTAATTCTAATAATAGCAGCCAGTTGTTGCCTATTACAAGCTTGTCGGGTAGAAAGCTTTCCTAAAAATACTCAAGTTGCGTTATCAGGTAAATATCACGGTTTAAGGTATTACCCGTCTGTTAATCTGGATACACTTAATAGGTTTGATACTAATAACCACAAAATTGGCTGGTGGATACAGTTATTGAATATAAATGGATGCCCCACAAGAAATTTCAACGAAGCTGTATTTTATAGATATTATTTCAAAAACGGCTATACTGTATATCCTTTAGACCCAGTTGAACAGGCTGAAAATATTAGTGACACAGCCAAATCGAAAACCACTTATGAGATGCGGATTATTGATAGTAATGATCGACCCAAGAAAGATACAGTTATTATGATGGAGGGGAAGTATAGATATTATTTTAAGGACAAACTTGTAATTGAAGAAGAATATAAAGATGGAATGCCAATAATTAGTAAGTCATTTTATCTGAATGGGCAAATAAGGAGTTGTCTGGATTTCAGCAAGAAATATAATAACCTTCCATTGTCGTATTTGGAGATCGACTACAAAAAGAATGGTGATGTATCGGATGCTAACTACATATATTCTAAGAATGGAAAATCGGGTAGTGTAAAATATAACTGGATTGTAAAAGTTGAATGAAATAAATTATAGTTTATGGACTTCCTTCCTATTAAAGAAACCTTAGAAGAAAATAAGGAGTTTGCAGCTAACCCTGATTGTGAGGAAACCCTGCAAGCCTGTATTGATTTTTACAGGAGAGTAGGATACAATCCACCGTGGATATGTTACTATGCTCAAAAGGATGGTGTGTTAGTTGGTTCGGCAGCATTTAAAGGAGAGCCTGTAAATAATAAGGTGGAGATTGCTTATGGCGTATTTCCACAATTCAGGAAAAAGGGGATTGGCAGCGAAATTTGCAAGGGCCTGGTTGAAATGGCCCTAAAGACTTCTCCCAAAGTTCAGATAACTGCACGTACATTGCCCGAGAAAAATTATTCTACACGCATACTATTCAAAAACAGTTTTTATTTCAATAAAACTGTTGTTGACCCTGAAGATGGTGAAGTGTGGGAATGGGAATACAGAAAATAAAATTCCCTTTAGGCATAACCATGGCTTCTCAGGTATAGCATCTTTATCAATTCCTGCCTCTTTCGCCCAATATTAACAGAAGTGTTATAAGGAGTAAAGAATTCAAATATGCTATTTAAGAATCGTACTGAATAAGGGTAATACCTGAAAATTGTGTTTGGCAGACCCATTGCATCGCAAGCACGTTTACCCAGGAAGTAATGATTATATGCCAGGTGAGCACCGGCAACGAATTTCTTTTGCCATATATGTTTTGCAAAAGCTGCCGAAAGTGGTTCTTTAAGTAGAGCATCTGCCAAAGCTTTTGTATCCTCATCGGCAGCCGACTGTGTAATGGTCCATTTATAAAGCGTTTCAATGGCCTGTTTTTCTGTATCAGGTAAATAGGAGGGAGGTATGCCCAATAAATACCCAATATATTTCCACAAATGAAGAACCCCGTCTATTTCTTTTTCTGTTGGCACAAGTCCCACTCTTTTTAGACCCTCCATAAATACTAAGGAGAATCCCAGGTTAGTGGCTACCATGTCGCACTGGTCGATAGGAATGCCCCATTGCTCATTACTCCAGTCGGGCATTTTTTGTATCGATGTTCGTGCATAGGCATGCATCAGGCGGACTTTAATAGCGCTTTTAAAACCAATAGAATACCTTTCCATGGCTCCTTCGCCGGTAGCATTTACCCAAAACTCAATGGTCTCAGCCATGCGCTTGGCGGCACCTTTCTTTAATGCTTGCGTATAAATGAGCGGTTTATTTATTGCCGATGATTCATAACCGCCCATCAGGCAATAATCTCGCAATACAATAAGCCCCATTGTGCCAGCTCTTCCGCAAAATGCCGAACCAGCATTGAGTTTGTCTTTGTCTACCCAATCGGGAATAACTTCTACTTGAGAGAATAGATGTTGTATAGCTTCAGGCGCATCTTTAACTGAATGAAGCCCTTTGTTAAGGGCTTCATCAATCAGTTCACTTGCTTTGTGGAATCCTAGCTTTTCATATGCTTCCTTTATAACCCGGTCACCCAATTCATCATGCTCCATCAGCAGTTTTCCATGTGCTTCAATACTTTCCTTATCGGGCACATGCTCCAGTTTTCTCAGCATTCTTTTACCGGCACCATATTGCCAATAGTGAGAAAAACCGGGCGAAGGATACGTGAATCTTTTGGGCAGCATTACCGCTTATCTTTCTGCTATTTCTTTTATAACATTAAGAAGACCAGGCATACCATCTTGTGAATGTTTCTGGCCTTCTTCGCTGGCAAAACCTTCCTGCGACCATGTAAAAGTAGTGTGCTTACCATCTTTCGAATTCAGGTCATAACTCACCCTGCAATAATTTTCAGGCTTGTCTTCCAATCCTGAAAACCCGCTCCAGTAGCTATAACTTAAACGTTTGTGAGTAACATTTTCCTTTACAATGCCCTTATCTTTATACTTCTGCCCGTTGTATTCTCCCTGGAAAATAACCTCGCTTCCTATTTTCCAATCGGTTATGGTTTCGGTGCCAAAGAGGTATTCTTTTATAAACTCAGGCTGGGTTAATACCTTCCATACCTTTTCAGGGCTGGCATTTATTTCAACAGATGATGATGATTTTAGATCGTGTCTCATTTTCTATCTATTAGTGTTATAGTGCTAAAATAACAAATCTATTAATGCTCATCTGCGCTTGGGCCATAGCTGGCTGGTATAGGCACATTTAAGAGGCGCAGAAATACTCCCATTTGTGCACGGTGATGTGTTGTTTGGTTAAAGGTCATACGTATCACTTCGCCCTTTTCAGCTTCGTAATAAATATCTTTTCCGCTACGCATCACCCAGTTCTTGGTCATAATATCATCCTTGGCGTTTTCGAGATCAGTTTTTGCTTTAGCGTATGCCTTTTCGAATATAGCCAGCACCTCCTTGTTGGTCTTTACTTCTTTAGGTGCATACGGTATCTTTTCAAAATCAAGCTCATCGGTAGTAATAGCTGAACTTACCCATTCAGGCAATTCTGCAATATGGCAGGCCAGTTGTTTTACGCTCATGCTTTTTTCGTGTGGTTTCCAGTCGTACTTATCTTCCGGAATGCGTGATAACATTTTGCGGGTGATCTCGGCCTCCTGGGCCATTTCCTTAAGGAACATTTCTGTCATTTTCATAGTATTAGTTTTTGTTTTATAGTGCAAACTAACTACCACGGAGTGACAACCCTATGTCAGCAACAAAAAAATTATTTTACTTTTTTAGAAATAATACCGGCTATTTGTTTTACCCGAGCCTTTAATTCTGGTGGACTCACAATTTCGGCATTGTCGCCAAACATCATATACCACCTGGCAAAACCTTCTATGGATGGAGCTAAGAAGGTCATTTCTATACCTGTTTTTAATTCTTTTTGTGAAACAAAGCCATTATAATATTTCTGGTCGCCAAAATGCTTCATTATCTTTTTATCGACCCGCATTACTATTCTGTGAATAAGCTCATCTTTTGTTATTTTTTGGATAAATGAATTTAAAGAAGGGTGTTCTTTTTCAAAAAACTGATTCGTTTGTGCAATATGATTTATACGATCTATCCTGAAATCGCGATAATCTTTTCTTAAGTGACAATAAGCTACCAGGTGCCAATAGTTGCTCATGTAAAATATTCCAACAGGCTCAATGTTTCGTTTTGTTTTCTCCTGGCTGTGGTTGGCAAAATAATCTATAGAGAGTATAGCTTTTTCGGTTATACTTTTTAAAATAAGTGGTATTCTCCCTGATCTTAGTTTTTCTGTCGGTACATAAGGGCTATCTATAACTTCTATATGCTTATCTAATGTTTCTAAATAGTCTTTTTCGGTGGCACGCAATACTGCCTTTACTTTATACATGGCCGATTTATAACTCTCATCGGTCGACTCGTCTGCAAGTTTCTCAATTAATTTCTCGGCTGTGAGGAAAGCTGTGGCTTCTTCTTTGGTGAACATTACAGGAGGCAAACGGTACCCATCCATGATGGAATAACCTACACCCGCTTCTCCCGATAAAGGTATTCCGCCTTCTTCCAATGTTCGTATATCGCGGTAAACGGTGCGCAGGCTTATAGAGAACCGCTCAGCGATCTCTTGCGCTGTAACCACGCGTTTTGATTGTAGTTGTATTAAAATAGAAGTGAGCCTGTCTAAGCGATTCATACTACGAATTTAGGCAAATAGCCAATTACCATATAAAAGGAAGTAAATGCCAGGAGCGGTTTTTGTAATCGGAATATTTTTTGCCGAATGTCTGTACCAGCATCTGCTCTTCGCTCGTAATTCTATAATAATACGATATAAGTATCAGAACAGTGGCTATAATAGAGATCACCAAGTTTTGCATTGCAATACCAGCCGAACTCCAAATTACTACTGTACCCAAGTAACCGGGATGCCTGATGTATTTATAAATACCTTTTTGTATCACTTCCTGTTCGTCGGTAGTAAGTAATTTTCGGGTATAGAATTTGCCAAGGGTGCGTATGGACAGAATCCGGATAAACAGACCAAGAGCCATAAGTACAAGGCCCAGAATAGCGATAGGTTCACTACTAAAAGACCCTATTTTAAACCAGTTAAGTATTGCTGAAATAAACAGGACAGTAAAGAAAGTAATAACAAGAAATAAAGTGCTTTTTCTGTCGCTTGCAGTTTTTTCAAGGCTTTTAGCTGTTTTGCCTTTGCGTAAAAAGGTATCTAGCAAAAAGAATATAGCAAGTAAGCAGTATGCAATTGTAAGCTCAACCATTATTAACTCAGTTTTTTATAAACTATTCCAATATAATCAACAAAATCGGGCTCAAGGCCTTGTTGCCTTATTAGGGTTTGTATTTGAGCCCGGTGATGGATGGAATGGTAATTAAGTTGCAGGGCAATATCCTGTGGCTTCGCACTCCATTGCCCTCCATCTGTACCGGTATATATTACAAATTGACCTATTTCGTCATCAGTTTTTTTTGAAAGATAATCTATCCATAATTTTAGGCTCTTATCCCATTCAGCGGTCCAATTTTCAATAGAGTAAACAGGTTCCCACCAACTCATACTACTTTCCTTTGGTTTATGCATTATTCTCGCCATCCATTTATACTGGCAGTTCACAAGATGATTCATAAATCTCATTGCCTCGCTTGTATCTGGTAATTGTTTTATTTTTTCAAGTACCTTTTTATTCGCATAACTGTTGTAGTTAAAAGTGTCAATAAGGTATTTTGTCATTTCCATGATCAGGATGTTTTTATTTCTGTTTTCTTATTTAAATAATCGCCGAAAGAATGAGCCGCCTCTTCCAATAAACTCTTTTCGGCTTTATTGTGTGGACGGAAGAAACTGGTTTCGATAACAACTTTATTGGTCTTTTCTGAGCGTTTCCATAAACCAGATGCCAGGCCATTAACCACAATTACGGGCCTGAAAATACCATTGCTCGTAAAAGCTTTCTTTTGATGCTCTACCTGAATAGCAGCAGTTCTATCCTTATAGCTAATTATAAATTCATCGAATGCGGGTAAAAGATGAATAGATGGTTTTGTGCTCTTTTTTGAGCCTATTGGACTACTGAACCAATACGTCTCTGTGCCAATAGTTTCTGAAATGAAACCCGATTTTATCATTTCCAATCCACTGCGTGCATCTTTTGCCGGTAGACCTGACCACCACATGAAATCTTGTATAGTAGCGGGCCCGTGACTACTGAAATATTTTTTTGCAAGTTTGGCAAGGGCCTCGTCGCGGGTTATTTTCTTTGTTTTCGGGATTCTTTCTTCCAGTAAAGCATAGGTTTGTTTTTTGCCTTTCATTGCTCCATTACATACTACACCGTAGATCTCTGCCATATACATAATATGTATAGCAGTGTATTGATTGATCATGACTTTAGCTTTTGTAAGCAGAGCCATTAACTCTTCGCGGGTTAAGTGCTTCCCACTTTGTAATGCCTTCTCAATGACCTTATTGCATTTTGAGAAAATCTCTTCGGTAAGCCCCAGTTCCTTTTGCCTGCCCTTCATGGATGATATAAGATGCGGTGCCGAGAGTTCTGTCATCCAGTGAATATCATTGGCAGAGACCAGGTGCCATGTCGGGCGCATAATATGCGTACGGATAATTTTCCCGCTATTAATGGCTGCTTCAATTTCTTTATCGGTGGTGCCGGGTAATCGTATTCCCAAAGCCCATTTAGCCATGGCATAATCTTGTGCCTGAATGGCGCCCATCCATTCCACTATATCCTTTGGTTTCCTAAATGTTGTTGCTGCCAATTGCTGGGTTTGCAGGCGAATGTTGGCTATGTCAGATAATTTCATTTTCCTAGTATTCTAAGCAAATGTAAACAGGTAACCTAAAACTGCGCCGCATAATATTATCCATGCATGGTTAAGTTTCTGAAAAGTAAAGGCGATTAAGCCACAAACAATTGCAATAGTAATAGTGCGCCAATTGGTGATTGAGTCTTTACCCAGATCGTAACATACAGCCAGAATAATTGCAATTGATGCAACATTTACTGCATCAAGGAAAGTAGAAAATGATTTTGAGTGGCGCAACTTTAAAAGCGTGGTGCCTAATACTCCAATAAACACAAATGCAGGTAAAAAAATAGCAATGGTGCCAAGCACCGCCCCTGATAATCCATTTAACTGGTAGCCCACAAATGTAACTGTAGAGAATACCGGTCCGGGAGTAAATTGCCCTACCACAATAGCATCAATTAACTGTTGCCGTTTTAGAAAACCTGTCTGTACAAATTCACTATCTAAAAAAGAAAAAAGTACATAACCGCTACCATATATTATTACACCTACTTTTAGGAAAGCAAAAAACAAGCGGGCATTGGTGATACTTACCAAACTTGTTAAAGGAGATTGTAAAAGTGTAAGTGGTAAAAGCCCTGGTGTAATGTTTCGGTTCTTTATGGCAGCTAAACCCAGTGCAAGAAAACCTGAACCAAACATAATATAAAGCTGATTATAGCCAAGTATGCTAAGGATTAAGCAGGTGATTCCCAATAGAAGCATGGGGATTGATGTGACAGATTTCTTCGCCAGTGGGTAAATTGCACTGAGAATAACTACAATAATGGCCGGTTGAATACCATACACATACGATTGTAATTTTGGCGATGTACCATATATGGAATAAAGCCATGCAATGATTCCGGTAATAATTACTGCGGGCATTATAAAACATAATCCACCAACGATCATTCCTTTCCAGCCGGCTCTGCGTTTGCTTATAAGAATCGACATTTCTGTACTTGTAGGCCCGGGAACAAGATGTGCCGCCCCCAACATATCTAAAAACTGGTAATCATCAAACCACTTCAGTTTCTCTACAACCTCAGTGCGCATCATGCTTATGTGAACAGCAGGGCCGCCAAAGGAAGTGAACCCCAGTTTCAGGAATAAACGTGCAACTTCTTTTATAGTGCCTACAGGCTTCTCCATAGAAGTTTGAAGATAGGGAAAATATGAAATGGCAAGCCTATTACCCTTTTATAAAGATAAGCGACAATAAATATGATACTACTTTGTAGAAGACTTACTTCTCATTCCACCACTCCGCAGCCCAGTTGGTGAACTTATCCATACTGCGTTTCTGGGTTTGGAACAAAGCCTCTATTTGTGTATTAACAGAGCTGGCAAACTTTTCGTTGAAATTAAGAGCCAGGTTAGTGTGCTTATTGTAAAAGGCAAGAATATCTTTTGTATTGTCTATGGTTAAATTCCTTGAGCGCTCAAAGTTTTCATTTATCAACTCCAGGAATTTATCTGCATTCTGTGGTTCTGATTCTTTAACCAACTCCACTAATTGTGTATTGAAATCAACGATCAGTTCCATTTGGCGGGTATACGAATTAATTATAGCATCAAAAGTATCTTCGGCAAGTTTTACCGATTTTACCAATGTTTGTTTTATATCACTCGAAGCTACAGAATCATTGAACTTGCTTTTTACACTATTAAAAAATTTAGAATGCTCTGTCATAGCATCTTCTAAGAGCTTGCTGTTAGAAGTGATCATTTCACGTATAGTATCTTTCGATTTTTCGGCATGCCCACTCATGTTCTTTTTAACTTTTTCCGCTTTAGAGTGAGTGTTTTTTGCACTGGTTTCTTTAGTTTCCATAATTATTGAATTAGTGTTTACAGGGGCGAATTTAGTATTGAATTATTTTTGAAGATATGATATATGTCAGTATAATAAAAGTTACTCTTCCTGGCTGGGTATATGTAACATTAGCTTAAGGTTCTCTAATTCCTTCTTTTCTTCAGGAGATAGTGTTTCTTTCCACTCGATAGATTGGATACATTTTTCCATAAATATCCTGTTCTTAGGTATATCCAAGGTCAAATTTGCAAGGCTATGTATGAAATCGGTTGTTCTTTTCATTTTACCGGATTTTAATTCGTGCAATTACTTGAAAATGTAGATTTTGCATTTCAAAAGTATTTCCTTTTAATATACCTAAGTGTAACTGAAGACTAACAAAACACTAAGAAATTGTTAAGCCCGTAAAATAAAGGGGTATAACGATATTTTTGCATCAAATATTTAGTGATCTCATTCCATGAAAAGTACAAGAATATTACTTGTAGATGATGAGCCTGAGGTACTTGATTTTTTATCATATAACCTGAAAAAAGAGGGCTCGGAGGTTTTTACCGCTACAGACGGTAGAAGCGCCATTGAATTGGCAAAGCAGGTTTTACCCGACCTTATAATTTTAGATGTGATGATGCCAATAATGGATGGCATAGCAGCATGTAAGGAACTAAGAATATTGCCTGAAACAAGAAATGCACTGATCGTATTTCTATCGGCACGGACTGAGGATTACTCACTTATAGCAGGACTTGAGGCCGGGGCTGATGATTATATATGTAAGCCACTTAAGTTAAGGATACTGATAAGCAGGATATATGCCTTACTTAGAAGCAGAGTGAGCCGCGAAAGCATTGACTTAAATATTATGGATGTGGGTGGTGGCATTAAGATAAATAAGGACAGCTATAGTATATCGGTTGGAAAAGAAGAGCATACCCTACCCAAAAAAGAATTTGAGCTAATATCACTACTGGCATCAAGACCCGATAAAGTATTTACCAGGGAAGATATTTTAAATGAAGTTTGGGGCGAGAATATTGTAATCGGTGACCGTACCATTGATGTTCATATTCGGAAATTGCGTCAAAAGAGTAGGTGAAGATAAAATAAGGACCATAAAAGGAGTGGGGTACAAGTTTAGGTTTTAGGCTAAGAGTTAAATCAAATACATAAAACAGAAATATATGATAGCACAGGAATTATTGAAACACATTTCGGCAATACCGTTAAAAACAGCAAAGAACCGTACCTATGTTCAGCGCAGCATAGAGTTAATCAATAAGCAGTTTTTATCGAAAGAGGATAAGAAGAAGTTGAAAAGTATTAAGGATGCCCTTTCTACAACCAAATTTTGCTTTTATTGCCAGAGCGATTGCAGCGATGAGTATTATCTCTGGTCGCACAAGTCGTTGAAGTTTGTTAAAGATGGCAGTGTGAAGAAAGCAAAGCAATTGATAATTTGCCCTAATTGCTACAATACTCCCTTAAAACCACATGGCACCTTTGGCAAAAAAATGGTGCATCGTGGAAGGGGCATAATTGAGAAGCATACTGCTGATGGGGTAATTGTAATAATCTAAACTTAGTATTACTGCCAAAACAATAAGATTAAGAATTACACCCTTATACCAATAGCCATAACATCATCTATCTGCAGGTGGCTACCTTTCCAATGTTCAAAGGTCTGGCTTATAATTTTTTCCTGTTCATCCATCTTTCCGTTGTATATGGATAATAAGAGGTCACGTAACTTGCTTTTCGAAAATTTCTTTTCATCTGCGCCTCCAAACTGGTCGGCATAGCCATCGCTCAGCATGTAAAGAGCATCGCCTTTATGGAGTTGAATAATGTGGTTTGTAAAAGAGGAAATATTAGAGCCAATATTGATACCTATAGAAAGTTTGTCGCCCTGAATGATTTCAAGATTACCATTTTGAACCAGGTATAATGGAATATTTGCCCCGGCATATTGCACCGAAGTTTTGTTCTTATTGAAAAGAAGCAGTGCAATATCCATACCATCTTTGTTTGAGCCATATGTATGAGTTTGAAGCTGCTTAATTATCATTTCCC